>JAEEGL013373029.1_pt1 | contig 19826 bp, 17 predicted proteins | sample 9134231 | NCBI WGS metagenome assembly JAEEGL01 (sample SAMN16246548, study PRJNA631951) | gut metagenome | biome: gut microbiome; feature: rumen; material: fiber-attached | host: Bos | place: Iran: Karaj | collected 2018-10 | reverse complement strand
ATCGCTACTGCCTAGAGTTATTTTTTCCTCTAGCACAAACACTACAATCATCGCAGACTGTGTGAGCTTGGACTTTCCTCTACATAACAAGTATGTAGCATTTGCTACTAAATTCTATTAATTATTCTTCATTTTTACCATAAACAACTTTTTCAAGTTGACTAAGTCTTCTAAGAAGGTCAATATTACTAACTTGATTACTGCTTGCACTGCCTTCAGCAGCTTCAATATTAGCCTTAATACGACGCAATTCGTTCTTAAGTTTATTATTTTCATCATTTAGTAAAGTAAGTTCTTTTTTTAGTTTCTTAATTTCATTAGTAAATTCATTATAATCATTAATTACTAAATCTAAAAATTTATCAACTTCTTGAGGTCTATAACCTCTTGCATCAATTTTAAACTCTTTATCCAAAATTTCTTGTGGAGTTAACGTTACTTTATCTTCATACATAGACAATTCACCCTTCTTATGTCAAAATTATATATCGTTGGCTCGTTATTTGTCAAGGTTGCAAGGATTTTACACATTTGACATAACTAGGCATATCTATAATTAAAAATTATAAGATTAACACTTTTAAAACCTTTATTCTAATTAAATATTATAGTATAATTAATTAAGGTGATTTTTAATGCATTACCCAAACAACTCCAAAAAAGAGTTCAATACTCTTAATAGTCTAACTAACCTAAAGAAATCATACTCAAATCGTGGTATGAACTTAGAAAGTGCTATTAATAGTAGTAATGAATTCTATTTGGAAAATGATCGTGCATTAATATATAAGAAACCAACTCCTATTGGTATTGTTGATGTTTCTTATGCCAATCACAAAAAAACAATCGAAAAAGCTTACTTTAAAGAGCAATCAACATTAGATTATAATGGATTATATAGAGGTAAATATATTGAATTTGATGCCAAAGAAACATTAAATAAAACATCTTTCCCCCTATCAAACATCCATGAACATCAAACAAGGCAAATTAGAAATGTAATTAAACATGGTGGCATAGTCTTCCTAATAATTAGAATGAATAATATCAATTATTTATTAACTGGTGAAGATTATATTTCATATATTGATAATGAAAATAGAAAATCAATTAGTTATAATTACATTAAAGAAAAAGCTCACATAATTAAAGAAGCTTATCGACCACAATTAGATTATTTAACGATAGTTGATAAAATATATTTCAAAGGAGAATAAAAATGGCAGTAATTAAAAGAAGTAATAGCAGTAATGCTAAAAAAGATTCTGGCAAAAAGATTGTCAAAATAAACAAGTCAACTAATAGTTTGCTGAAACTGAAAAAGAAGAAAAAGGTTATTAAACCTGACACAAAGCAACCTATTATTACGAGTAAAAATTCTAAATTAGTAACTGCAGAAAAACCAGTTAAGAAAAAGAAAAAGAAAGCTAGTAAGGTTTTAAACTTTGTTCTTTCATTATTTATGATAATTGGTATTGCAATTATGGGAGTAATCATCGCCTTCTGTGGTTATATAGTAATTTCAGCACCAGATTTTGATACTGATAAACTATATAATAAAGAAGCAAGTATTTTCTATTACAAAGATGGAGATGAATGGAAAGAATTTGCAAGAGTTGGTGCAGAACAAAGAGAATTAAAATCTTATGATGAACTACCAGAAGTTCTAATAGATGCTTTAATAGCAACTGAGGATTCAAGATTCTTCCAACATAATGGTTTCGATATTATTCGTTTCATGAAAGCATCCTTTGGTCAAGCTGTTGGTGAGCAAGGAGCCGGTGGTGCTTCTACCCTAACCATGCAAGTTGCTAAGAATACATTCTCAAGAGACGAAAATGGTAATATTGCATCATCTGGTATCAAAGGTATTATTCGTAAGTTCCAAGATATCTACATGTCAATATTCTTAATTGAAAAAAACTATACTAAAGAAGAAATTATTGAATTCTACGTTAATGCAGGATTCTTAGGACAAAATACATATGGTGTTGAACAAGCATCACAAAAATATTTTGGTAAATCAGTTAAAGACTTAACATTAACAGAGGCTGCTCTATTAGTTGGTATCTTCAACTCACCATCAACTTTCAACCCATTCTATAGTACAGAGAATGCAACTGAAAGACGTGATACAGTTCTTAACTTAATGGTAAGACATGGTTACATATCTGAAGAACAAGCTTCTGATGCTAAAGCAATTTCAGTTGAATCATTAATTCTAGAAAAGAAAACTCAAGAATTAAATAGATATCAACAATTCATTGATGTTGTATGTATTCAAATGGAAGAACAATTTGGAAACGGAGTTAATCCTTACTCAGTTTCAATGGATGTCTACACTACAATGAATCCTGAATTCCAAGGTTACTTTATGGATTTAAATGAAGGTAACTTAGGATATAAATGGAAAACGTATAAATATAATGATTATAAAGATAATATTCAATTTGGTGCTGTAGTACTTGATACTAAAAACGGTTCAATCGTTGCAGTAGATGGAGGACGTCATCAAACTATTGAAAGAGGTTTCTCAAGAGCAGTAGAAATGAAACGTATGCCAGGATCTACAGCTAAACCAATCTTCGCTTATGGACCATATATTGAATACAACAATGGTAATCCTGGAACAATCTTCTACGACTTACCAATGCGTTACTCAAATGGTCAAGAGTTAACAAACTCAAATAAATCATATATGGGTGCTATGACAATGCGTCAAGCCCTAGCTAGATCAAGAAATATTCCTGCTGTTCAAGCTTTCCAAGCTGTTGATAAAGAAAAACTAGCAGAATTTGTTCATAATCTTGGTGTTGATTATTATCAATACGATTCAAATGGTAATGTTAAAGACACAAATCTTTACGAATCATATGCCATCGGTGGTGGTATTGATTTAAGTCCATTAGAAATGGCAGCTGCTTATTCAGCATTCGGTCGCCAAGGATATTACATCAAACCATACAGTTACACTAAGATAGTGTTTAAAGAAACTGATGAAGTATATGAACATAAATATGAAAAGATAAAAGCAATGTCTGAAGAGACAGCATACATGATTACAGATATCTTAATTACAGCTACTAAACAAGGAGCTATTGGTAATGTTAATATATCTGGAACTGAGATAGCTGGTAAAACTGGTACATCAACACATAGTTTGAAAAATGTTCCAGATTCAGCATCTTCAGATAACTGGGTTATGTCATACTCTCCAGATTATACTATAGCCTTCTGGTATGGTGTCGATGTCCTAGGACCAAAGAACTATACTAACGCTATAGCAGCATCTGTACAAAGAAAAGAAATATCGGCAATACTTTGTCGAAAGATTTATAAAAAGAATTCAAAATTCTCCAAACCTTCTGGGCTAGTAAGCTCAAAATATGAAGTGGAGACAATCCCTCCGCAACTTCCCTCAGATTACACCCCCTCGGATTTAATCTCAACAGAGGTTTTTAAGAAGGGGACTGAGCCAAGTGAGGTATCGGATCGATTTGCAAGACTATCTAACCCAACAGGAGGAAGTGCTGAGGTTAGCAACAGTCAGATCAATCTTAGCTGGAGCGGTATAGCAACACCGAATGCAATCAATACAAATTACCTACAAGAGTTTTTTACAGAGAACATGGGACAATTTGCTGAGAGAACATTAAAGACTAGATTAAACTATAATGAATCAAAAATTGGCACATTAGGTTATCATGTATTTTTGCAAACGGCAACTGGTGAACAAGATTTAGGATTTACTCCTAATACATACTTTGTTTACTCAGCCCCCCAAAACGGAAATTACACATTTTCAGTGAGATCATCTTATAGTATTTTTAAAAGTAATATGAGTTCTGGTCTTACTATAAATGCAACAGTAACTAATGGCGCAACGCCACCACCATCAAACGATAATTTAGGTGATGATGACAACGATAATACAAATCCTAATCAACCTCCTTCTCCTGAAGAAGATGACTTAGGAGATGCTTAAAACAAATAAAAAGTAAGGTTAAAACCTTACTTTTTTGTTTTCTTTAAACTAAGCGCTTGATATACAGCTGGCATAAAACGTGGATCCATTATTTCATCAAAACCATTAACTACAATACCCTTTTGAAGTACTGTATTAGGTAAAACTCTTTCTCTATGATTTAATATAATACTTGGAACTCCAAGTGATACTGGTACAATATCAGCTCCACCATTTCCTATTACAGTACACTTATCACCTTTAGAAACATTTGCTGAAGCTAATGCATCACGCCATCCTATTAATTTACCTTTTGCATAAGCATTATCAATTGTATATATATCATCAAAATAATCAAATATACCATTGCTCTTTAACTTACTCTCTTGAACTGCTCTAAACCAATTAGAATAAAGAATTGCTGTAGCGTCTTGTCCTTTAACCCATTCTAAGAATTCTCTAACGCCACTATATAATGATAATCTTGTAGAAGCTTCTACATCCGCTTCTATAAATCTCTTAACAAATTCTCTATAAACATTTATATCATTAATATTCTTAAATAAACGATTCTCTAAAAGGAATCTAGCAAAATTTTCGACATTACCATAAGCTTTATCATTCTTACATAAATCTATAAATTTATATAAAAGACATGACTTAGAACCATCAAGTAAATAGAAAGCTTCTTCCATTTCTTCTTCTGGAATAATATTATAAGCTGCTTCTATAAAGACATTTTTAGCCATACCTTTAGTTTTATTTAAAACCAATGTTCCATCCAAATCAATAAAGAAAACTTTAACAATATGATTTAGATTAATATTTACATTCTTATATGCCTCTTCAACAGCTTTTTTTAGTTCACAAACATCTTTATTTTCGCCATGTTTATTAATTATTTTTTGACAATAATCTATATAATAAGATAAATCTAAATCATTTATATCAGGCAATTGCATATCAGATACTTCGAAATAATAATAACCATCTTTTTTTGAAGTTCCCTTCATCAAAGTATCCAATTCAAATTCACCCTTAGTATTCATTACATAAAAACCATTTTTTAAGTTTTCTTCTTTAACAGCAAATAATCTGTTTACCTTACAAGGACAAATAACATATTCACCATTTACAAATAAATATCTTGGTTTATCACTTTTCTTAAACTTTTTAACTAGTTGGAAAGCTCTTAAATTACCTTCATTTTTAAATCTATTAATTGTTTCTTCTATTGGTACATCATTTAAATAGAATTCTCTCATAGCACAATCAATCGCCGGTACTCCTGAACAATACAATTCATTTTCTTGGAAAAGTCCAAAAGAACCTAAATGTTTAACTTTGCCATTTTCAAATTCCATTACATAATTAGCTGTATCAAAGTGAATTATTTTTTTAACAACATCAACATCACAAGATAAAGATAATTCTTCTTCTATTTTTTTAACTTCTTCTTTAATATTATCAACCATGTCATTCGGACACCTAACAATAAGTCCATCTGTATTACATTCTATTACATCAATACCATATTCTTTAAGATTAGTATATAAAAGTAACATAACTAATATTCCACTAATAGCTAAAGATTTACCAATATTATCTTTATCCTTTGTATAAAGATCTCCTAACACATTTAAACCTGCATTTAATAAAGATTTATAATACAATTGCTCAGTTTCTCCCTTAGCTTTTAAATCTATTCTTAAATCTTTAATATCAGAATATCTCTTAGGATGAGCAACTGCTCCTTTCAACCAACCATTATTAATCAAAATATTTGGTCCAAAACTATTAAAATCAATATATAAATAAGTATTAGCACCAGTATTATCAATTACATCTTCTCTAACTGTTCCTAAAATACCTTGACCATCAAATGAAACTATACAATTTCCTAATTGGACCATTGTATCTTCATAATCATCTTCTTCAAATCTTTTTAACATGTTATTAAGCAATTCATCATTTTTTGTTTTTATAGCTTCTCTTAATCGAGGATCTAAAACAAAAGTCTTTTTAATTCTTCTATCTTTTCTTCCTACGCCAAGAACTTTTTCCATTAATCCTTCATAACCTAAACGATAAGCATACTTAGGTAATCTATATTTCTTTACTATATCAACTTTCCAATTTAAAAATTTATTTCTTTCTTCCACATGATAAAAATGATCTAAGACTTCAACTTGACTAATTAATTCTTTTTTTATCTCTTCTTCATTAAAACCGTAATAATTTGGAAAAGCTTTATCATTACCTTCCCACATACTACAGATCATATTGTTAAAACTAACAAGACTATTACGTACTATTCCTTGTGTAATATCTAAAGTTATAGGTAGATAATTGTTAATATCCATTGGTTTAACATCAGTAGTTAAATTACCATATTTTAGTAATGAAGTTAATGCTATATCATCTTTTTCATAATTATTACCACCAACTAAAATACAATCTTTTCTACTTTTAATAAACTCCTTTAGTTTATCTAAATCATTATCTATGTATGTAATCTCTTTGCTGACATCGTCTAAAAAGGCTACCGCCCATTTATCTTTGTATTTTCTAAGTTTATAGAAAATAACATTTTCCATATAAAAAAAACCCCTTTTCGTACATAGAATAGTACTATAAAAAGGGATTTTCGTCAAATTTAATTAAAAAAGTATAGATTAATCTATACCCTATTTTTTTTATCTTTACTTTTACAATCCAAATAGAATTCACAACGACTACATTCTGGTCCTCTTGCTTTACAAATATATCTTCCAAATAAGACCATTTGATGATGACTTCTACCCCACTTTTCTTTTGGAATCATCTTCATTAACTTTTTCTCTACAGTTAATACATCATCATTTTTCTTAGCTATTCTAAGTCTTTTACTGACTCTTTCCACATGTGTATCAACTGCTATAGCTGCTTCATTAAATAGATTAGATAAAACAACATTAGTAGTCTTTCTACCAACTCCTGGTAAACTTTCTAAATATTCTCTATTATTAGGTACTTTTCCATCATAATCGTTTAGTAAACTAGTAGCTATTTCTTTAATATATTGAGCTTTTTTAGTATAAGAACCACAACTCCTAATAATTGATTCTATTTCCTTATTAGAAGCCTTTTTTAGCCCTTCTAAGGAATATTTACTAAATAACACTCTAGTAACTTCATTAACTCTTTTATCAGTACATTGAGCCGATAAAACAGTTGCAATCAATAATTCATAATCTTTATTATATTCAAGTTCACATCTAGCATCAGGAAACATTAAATCTAACTTATCATTAAACTTTTCAATCGTCATTAATTATCTATCCAATCATAATCTAATACGTCTGAAGCCTTCTTACTCTTTTCCTTATCCTTAATATTCTCTTCTCTTCTACTCTTCATGTGCTTATTAACATCATCCATCGTTTTAAAACCTTTTTTCTCCCACTCATAGATGATTTTATCAATATACCTAAAACTAGTTACACCATTATAAACAGCTTCTCTTAAAGCCCCTAAAATGATCTCTTCAGGAGTACCAGCCATTAACCAACCATTAATTAATTCTAATTCCATTGAACTAATAGTTCTACCTAGTTCACTTTCAAATACTTTAAAGATATCTTCCTTTTCCTCTTCTTGTTCTAACTCTGAAACATTCTCCACTATCATTTTCTTTAAACCATCAAGATTTACTACTTCCATGTTTCTATTTTCTAAATCTTTAACACTATCTAAACTAACCAAACCTTTAATCATTAAACTGTTAAAAGCTTCCATGGTTTCTTCTATATTAATACCCAAAGTATTTGCAATTAATTCAACGTCAAAACTATTATCAAAACTATTATCAAAAAAAACTAAAACTAAAAACTCTCTTAGATTTAAATCTTTTTCAATAGCAACTTTAATAAGATAGTCATTAATAACTAGTTTCTTAGAATTAAGTACCTTTAATACTTGCTCCTTCATCTAACCACTTCTTTCTACTATTAAACAAATATTTTTTTATTTGTTCATTAGTATTTTCTAATTCATCATCTAAAACTTTAACTTTAATGCTCTCAAACACTTCATTTAAAACTTTACTAGGTTCAATATCTAAAATTTCACATATCTCTTCACTAGTAATCTCTAAATCTTTATATCTTCTAATAGGTAGATTCTTATCCATTAGCGTAATTTCTTCTTTATCAACACCCAAAATATCTCCAGCAACCATAGCAAGATATAAACCATAATCAAAAATAACATTATTATCTATCTTACCATATTTTAAAATCTTTTTAATATTTTTTATATTTGTTCTTTCTTCTTTAGAAAAAGGATAATCTAAAGAAAACTCTAACTGGCTATACATTCCACAAATATCAGAAACAGATACTACTTTTTCTGGTATTTCTATTCCCATATATTTAACCAAATTCAATTCCTTTAATAACCTAAATCCCTTCATACAATTAGGACTTAATAACATTTTTGTTAATTCTTCTTTTATTCTTTCAAGTGATAATTTCTCGATTAATTTTCTATTCTTCTTAATAGCTTTATATAACTCTTCTTCTATTTTAAAATCCAAAACACAAGCAAATCTAACGGCTCTTAACATACGAAGAGGATCTTCCTCTAATCTTTCTTCTATATTTCCAACACATCTTATTATATGATCTTCAATATCTTTTCTTCCATTAAGTACATCAACAATATCACCTTCTTTATTCATACATAAAGTATTCATCGTAAAGTCTCTTCTATTGATATCGTCTAATAGATTATCTACATACTCTATTTCTACTTTTTTTCTATCTCCATTATACTTAACATCTCTACGATATGTTGTTATATCAATCCGACAATCTGCAGTATTTATTTTTACAGCACCATATTCATTACTTGTAGCATTAGTATCAGAAAAAATTGAAAGTAAATCCTTAACTCTTGCATTTGTACATATATCAATATCTGTCGATTCAATACCTAAGACATAATCTCTAACATATCCACCAACTATATAAGCTTCAAACCCATTCTCTTCAATTCTTGCTAATACTTCATTAACATTCACCATTATCACCTACCATAATTATAACATAAAAAAGATAGAATAATTATTCTATCTTAATGTTTCTATTTGTTTATCATAATCTTCACTCTTACATACATAAGAGCCACTAACAACCATATCAGCACCAGCATCTTTAACTAAATCAATAGTTTCATTATTAATTCCACCATCAACATTAATTATATAATGATAACCATTTTGTTCTCTTAAATCTTTTAAAGTCTCTATTTTATATAAAACTTCTTCCATAAACTTTTGACCACCCTTGCCTGGTTTAACACTCATAACAAGTACTTGATCAATATGGTTAAGCATTGGCACAATATGACTAACTTTAGTTTCAGGATTAATAGCAATACCAACTTTCATATTAGTATGTCTAATCATATTTATAACATCAATTGGTCTTCTATGAGATTCATAATGTAACGTTAAATATTCAACATTAGGCATTTTAGCAAAATCTTTAACATATTTATTTGGCGAACATACCATCATATGAACATCTAATCTTTTATTAGTATTCTTAAACATCTTTTTAATATCTTGAGTTGTAAAATTTGAATTTTCAACAAATTGACCATCCATCATATCAACATGAATATAATCTGCAGTTGATTCATCGATTTTCTTAATTGTTGTTTCCAAATCATAATCACTACTAATAAATGATACTGCTACTTTCATTTTCCCAACTCCTTTAAAAATGCTAAATAATTATCATATCTAGTTTTTAATATTTGTTTATTCTCTAAAGCTTCTTTAACTCCACATGATATTTCTTTATCGTGAAGACAATCACTAAACTTACATTCATAATTACTAAATTCTATAAATGTATCTTTAAGTTGTGTTTTATCCATATCTTTTAAATCTAATGCTGAAAATCCAGGGGTATCAGCAATTAAACCTTCACCGATTTCATATAGTTCAACATGTCTTGTAGTATGCTTACCTCTACCTAATGCTTCACTTATTTCATCAGTTTTAATATCTAAATCTGGTTCTAAGCGATTTAATAAACTACTTTTACCAGCACCAGTCTGACCAGCGAGTACAACAAGTTTATTCTTGACTATCTTTTTAATCTCATTTACTTCAGTATTAAAGAATACTTTAATACCAATCATCTCATAATAATCTTTTAAATTATTAACATACTCTATTTCTTCTTCTCGAATTAATAAATCTGTTTTAGTTAGAATAATAACTGGTTCAATATCATTATGTGTTATCACACTAATTAGTTTATCAAGTAATACTAAATCTAGATTAGGCTTTTTCGTACTAGTTACGATAAAAGCCATATCTACATTAGCAATAACTGGTCTATCTAATTGATTCTTGCGAGGTAAGATTTCCAAAATATAATTTTCTTCAGAATCAAAAACTACATTATCTCCAACTATAGGACTAATCCCATCTTTTCTAAATCTTCCTCTAGCACGACATCCAAATATTTCTTCGCCAGCCTTAACAGTATATAAATTACTAATAATTCTAGTTATTTTACCATTCATTTAAATACCTAACATAAGCCGCCACAGTCACCGTCTTCGTCAGTTTCATTTTCGTTTCCATTTTCTGTACCATTTCCTTTGACTGCAACTTTAATCTTTAATGTTGTTCCACTAGCAACAGTTGAACCAGCCGCTCTACTTTGACTAATAATAGTTCCTGGATTATATGCAGAAGTTGATACTTCTTCAACAACTAATGTAACACCATGCTCATCACAATACTCTTGGATTTGCTCAACTTTACCATTGTATGAACCACTAGTAAAGTCAGGATATGTTTCATCAACACGTGGAATATATAACGTAATACTATCTCTAGCTCCTAGTTTTTCACCAGGTTTAACAGATTGCTCTATTATTTGACCAGCTTCTAACTTTTTAGAATCTTTTACTTCTTTTTTCTCAACGTATACATAAACTCCATGTTCTTCTAAAGCACCCTTAACTTGTAAGTATTGTTTACCTGTATAATCTTCAACAGTTATTTTAGAATCTCCAGTAGAAATATATAATGTTATCTTTTGTCCTTTAGCTCTTTTTGCTCCAGCTGGAGGACTTGTTTTAACAATTAAACCTTCTTCTACTGAATCATCACTTATTTCAACAGCGTTATCAGTTACCTCAAATCCAGCATCTTGTATTAATTCAACAGCTTCTTTTTCAGTCTTACCTGATACATCAGGAACTCTAATATCTTTTTGATTAAAGAATTTAGATCCCATAAATACTATTGCTGCTACGATAACAATCAAACCAGTAAATATTGAAGCTAAAACAATTAATAATTTATTTTCTTTTTTAACTTCCTCTTCAGTAACTTCTTTTACCTTCAAATCTTCTGTTTCATCATCATCATCGATATCTTCAGCTTTAATAGCATTTTCTACTTGTTTAGTAAATTTCTTATTATCTCCATCTAGTTCTGGATACTCATATTCAAGTTTTGGTTCATTAAGTCTAGATTCATCTAAACAAGTCTTTAAATCTTCATACATTTCCCTAGCATCATTATATCTATTTTTAGGATTCTTAGCTGCACTTTTAAGTATTACATTCTCTACGCTTTGTGGTAGATCTGGTAATTCATCTCTAATACTAGGAAGAGGTTCTTTTAAGTGCTTTAAAGCTATTTCTACGGCATTTTCACCTCTATATGGTAATTTACCTACTAATAACTCATACATCAAAATACCCATTGAATAAATATCACTTTTTAAAGTACTTCCTTTACCACTAGCTTGTTCTGGTGGTAAATAATGAACACTACCCATAACAGAATTTGTTTGTGTAAGTTGTGTAGCATTCATTGCCATCGCAATACCAAAGTCTGTTATTTTAACTAAACCATTTTCTAAAATCATAATATTTTGAGGTTTAATATCTCTATGAATTATATATGAATCATGAGCAACTGATAAACCATCGGCAATCTGACTCATAATATCTACAACTTCTGAAGTAGTAAGTTTTCCTCTCTTCTTCAAAAGATCTTTTAAATTCTTACCTTCGATATATTCCATTACAATGAAATATTGACCATTATCTTCACCTACATCATAAACTTCTACAATATTAGGATGAGATAAACTAGAAGCATTTAAAGCTTCTCTTTGAAATCTTCTAACAAATTTTTCATCATTAGATAAATCTCCACGAAGAACTTTAACAGCCACATCACGATCCAAGATAGTATCATAAGCTAAATAAACATTAGCCATACCACCTTCACCAATAGATTTAATAATTTGATATCTATCGTTAATCTTCTGACCTTTCATTATCATTCTTCTTCACCTCTTTCGCGAAGTAAATAAGCAATTGATATATTATCAGTTCCACCACGAGCATTACTCTTTCTGATTAATTTAACAACTTGTTCTTCCATTTCTAACTCTTCGTCATTTAAGACCTTTTCAATTTGTTCTTTAGTTAACATTGTTGTTAAACCATCACTACATAATAAAACTCCATCATAATCAGTTTCTTCAACATCAAAGACATCCAATTCAGCTTTATCACTACTTCCTAAAGCTTTCATTAAAACATTACGTTTAGGATGATATTTAGCTTCCTCTTCAGTTAAATCTCCTGCTGCAACTAATAAGTTTACTAATGTATGATCCTTAGTAACTTTAGTTAATTTACCATTTTTAAATACAAATCCTGAAGAATCACCTATATTACCAAATAATAAATAATCATTTGTAATTAAAGCCATAACAGTTGTAGTTCCCATTCCCATACTTTCAGGATGTTCCTTAGTATAATCAAGTATTTCTTGATTAATCTCACTAATATTATCTCTCATCCAGTTAATAGCTTCTAACTTATCACCAATAGTAGTAAGATCAGTAAACTTCTTACCCATATGATTAACAGATATAGAACTTGCTACTTCACCTGCTCTATGTCCTCCCATACCATCAGCAACAATTAATAAATATTCTCCTCCAGCATTTTTAAGTATTGTAACAGAATCTTCATTATGATCTCTTACTTTACCAGAATCAGTTAAATAAAATGTTTTCATCTTACACCTCTTTACTTCTTAGTTGTCCACAAGCTGCATCAATATTACTTCCAAATTCTTTTCTTATCGTAACATTAATTCCCTTTTTCTTTAATGTATCATAAAACTTCATAACGACAGTTTTATCTGCTCTTTTAAATTCAATATGATTTGTTTCATTATATGGTATCAAATTAACATAAACATTCATACCTTTTAGTAAAGCTGCTAACTCGCTAGCTTGTACTTCATTATCGTTAACACCTTTTAACATAATATATTCCATCGTAACTCGTCTATTAGTTACTTCTATATATTCCTTAACAACTTTCATTAATTCTTTTAAGTCATATGCTTTGTTAATTGGCATTAATTTATTCCTTAATTGACTATTTGGTGCATGTAAGGATATGGCAAGATTTATTTGAATATTTTCTTTTATTAAATCTTTAATTCTTGGCACAATTCCACATGTTGATAATGTAATATGTCTAGCTCCAATTGCTATTCCCTTAGCATCATTTATAATTCTAATGAAATCCATTACATTATCATAATTATCCAACGGTTCACCAATTCCCATTATTACAACACTAGAAATTCTTTTTTTGATATCTTCTTCGACTAATAAGATTTGTTCAACCATCTCATATGCTTTAAGATCTCTAACCTTTTTTAATCTTCCCGATTCACAAAAACTACATCCCATGTTGCAACCAACTTCACTACTTACACAAATCGATAAACCATAATCATGTTCCATAAGTACTGCTTCAATGTAATTGCCATCAGCTAGTTCAAATAAATACTTTTTAGTAAGTTTATCTTCTTGTTTTTTCTTGATTGAAATCATTGAGAAATCAAAGTCTTCTTTTAGCTTCTGTTGTAACTCTTTCTTTATGTTACTCATATCTTCAAAAGAGTTAACTTTTTTTTGATAAATCCATTCAAATACTTGTATAGCTTTAAACTTCTTTTCCCCAATAGACAGAAAATAATCTTCTAAATCCTTTCTTTTAATACCATATATATTCATCATAAATACACCTATTGTCATTATACCATAAAACAAAGAATTAATTCACATTTTTAACCATATAAATGAATAGAAAAAACACATTTTTTAATGTGTTTACATTTCTTCTTCAAAAACAAATCGATTTTTTTCCTTTATTATTCCAATTAAACTAAAAGAATTGATGACTAAGAATATTACACATACTACAACAATAGCATATTTAAAGAGTTCAATCGTCTTAATATTAACACTCTCTGTAATAATTCCTTTAACCATATATCTATTTAATAAACTAGAAATCTTATTTACAATAAAGAAAAACGCCCCTATAACTCCAAGGTATAATAAACAATTAACAATTACCGTAAAAATCGAATAAAAAACAATACCTATTTTACTTAAATAATTATTAATAAATCTACTCCTTACTACCATATTAATAATAAACAATACTATAAAACAAATCCCAATTAACAATCCAGAAAGAATCAAAAAACATCTTTTAATACTTGTATTATATTGTTCTAAATTATATGACTCTAACTTAGGAAAAATATGAATGTTAAATTTACCAAATTTATATGCAATAAAACCAGCTATTGCAGTAAAACAAATAATAAATAAAAGGATAATTAACGTAGAAAAGCAAATCTTTACTATATTAGCTTCTTTCTTTAAATGTCCTCGATGCATTCCTTGATCAACTGCTTGAGTCATTCTCTTTGACTCATAATTAGTAGGAACCATATTTAAACTTCCTAAATTTTCATCTCCAAGTGTTCCCAAATGTGCAACTTGTTCATCAGTAGACATACCATCAACAGTTATAGTTCCTTTTTTATCAAACTCAACTAAACTCATCTGAAAACACCTCTCTATCCTTACATTATTATAACACAATAAAAAAAGAAAAGAACACCCTTTTCTTTTTTCTATCTATGCACTAACTGGTCCGCCAGTTCTGTTTCCACCACTTGATTTTGGTGTTGTACTTCCACCAGATGACCCACCTTGACTAGATGACCCACCTTGACTAGATGACCCGCCTTGACTAGAAGATCCACCAACTTTAACACCATCAATTACTCTTCCTAAATTAGTATATAAATCAACCATTCCTACCGTTCCTAAATTATAAATAGTAACTTGGAAAGTTGAACCATTACTAAGTTTAGTTATTGCATACATAGATGCCATTTCATTTAACATTCCTTCATAAATTAACCATTTACGTCCAGAATAAGTTCTTTCATTATAACTATTTACCAAGAAACCAACTTGAGTCAAATAAGTTGAGAATTCTTGTGATTGTGCCATAGCGCTATCATAACTAACATCATCCATAACGGTATAAACAAATTGGATTTTATTATAATAATCTACAGAAATTCCCATTCCATCTTGAACTTTTGATTGAAAATTATTTGGAAAAGAAAATGTATAATTGCCAATTTGAACATCAGTAGTTCCAACAACTTCCTGACTACCAGAAGATCCAGATTCCTCTTTAGGAACTTTTTCAGCTTCTTTTGTAGTATCACTACCAGGAGAGACTTTATCACTTTCTGTTATTTGTTTAGTTGTGTTATCTGTATTATTCTTAATTGCTTTAGTATTTGTATCAGAATTCTTTTTATGTATTACAAATCCACCAAATGCAAGTGTAATAAGAATTAATACTCCAACTATTGCTAAAGTAACATTATTCTTTCTTCTTACTTCCGCCATCTGTTGTTGTAAAAACATATACTCTCTAGCTTTTTCTGCTTCAATTTCCGCTTCTTTTTGTGCCTTTAACTCTTTCTCTTTCAGAGCTGCTGCTTTTTCTTCCTCAGTAGGAACAGTAGTTTTACCCCCACCTTTAGCAATATTATTAAGGGTGTTTACTTTTATTTTGGCACCACAGTTTTTACAACTGGTTTCATTTTCATCTAAAATATTTCCACATTTAGGACACTCCATATCATCCCCACCCTCTAATAAAAGATATTATTCGGCGGCTCTTCAGCCCCTACTTCATTTTGTTGATTATCTTGTGGCATCATTGCCTCATTATTCATATTCATCTCATTAAATTGATTAAAGCCGTTTTGATCAACCACACTAATCATATCATCACTTTGACCATATAAATAACCATTATTATTAATTAGCCTTTCGAGGTATTTTTTATTAGTTGATTCTGCCGTTGCAATCGCAACATAAACCGCTATAACACCACCTACAGGCATAACTCCTAATACTACTTTTGGTAAAAATTCAATCCTTTTTACACCATCATTAAAATATCCTTTTTCATCAACCTTATTTTCTTGAAATAAAGAATTATAATGTACATATTTATCTATTGCATCATCATAATACCCATAATATATCCCACCGAATATCAAAGTATAAACTAATACAAAACCAACTAAAATCATTTTATATTTCTTTAAATCTACTAAATTCATATAAGAGCCTTTAAACCTATCTTTGATAGCTAAAAAGAACACAATCGGAACAGATATACCAGCTAAAACTATCCTACAAATAGAATAACTAAGAACATTAGAAAAATAATCAGGAATTAAAACATCATTTTCTAATAACTCTTGAAAAGTTACATCAATATTTAATCCTATTATCTTTGTAAACAAAAATAATAATATTCCCGTTATAAATGACACTCCTATAGCAAAAATTATAATACTAAGTAAAGACATCATAGATTGAGACAATAAGGTGCTTTCAGCTTTATTTAAATCTTGATTATTATTCATAGCACACCTTCTATCTATATCTACTATTTTAATTATAACATAAAATCACTATTATTCTATAAATAAAAAAAACGATTTACTAAAAATCGTCTCTATTTCTTAAAAATGGTGGAATATCTACGTTATCGTAATCATCCTCATCACTATTATCTATATATGATGTATTAGTGGGTAGATCATTGTCTAATCCACCACCAATTTGTTCTCTTGCATCATCAAAACCTGTAGCAATAACAGTAACAATTACTTCATCTGTTAAGTTTTCATTAATAACAGCACCGAAAATTGTATTTATATCTGTATTAGCAGCATTTCTAACAACTTCTGCTGCATCTTCAGCTTCGAACAATGTTAATGAATTACCACCAGTAATATTAATAATAGCATCAGTTGCACCATCAATAGTAGTTTCAAGTAAAGGTGATGCTACAGCTTGTTTAGCTGCTTCTATAGCTCTATCTTCACCTACACCTATACCAATACCGATAATTGCATTACCTCTATTTTGCATAACTGCTTTAACATCGGCAAAGTCTAGGTTAACTAAACCTGAAACAGCAATCAAATCTGATATTGATTGAACACCTCTACGTAATACATTGTCAACTTCTTTAAATGCTTCAACGATTGGTGTTGTTCTATCAATCATATCTCTTAATCTATCATTTGGTATAACAATAATAGTATCTACATGTTTCTTTAATTCTTCAAGTCCAACTTCAGCTTGCTCCATTCTTTTACGACCTTCAAATTTAAAAGGTTTAGTAACGATAGCAACAGTTAAAGCTCCAAGTTCTTGAGCAATTTCAGCAACTATTGGTGCAGCACCTGTTCCAGTACCTCCACCTAAGCCACATGTAACAAATACCATATCTGCTCCAGATAAAGCTTCTTCAATTTCTGATTTACTCTCTAAAGCTGCTTCTCTACCAATCTCAGGATTAGCACCAGCTCCTAAACCATCAGTAATACTTTTACCTATTTGCAATTTAGTTTCTGCATTACTAACATTTAATACTTGTAAATCTGTATTAGCAACAATGAAGTCTACTCCCCCAACTCCAGATTCAATCATACGGTTAACAGCATTACAACCGCCGCCACCTACACCAATGACTTTTATCTTTGCTATTTGATCTCTTTCTAAATCTTGCATATCAAAATCCTCCTATCAACCATTAAAAATGTACCCGAACAACTTTCCAATTACACTTTCATCCTCTGAACCAAGACCAGCACCACTTAACATTTGCTGTTCATCTATAGAAAATATAGAATAATCCTTATCTTTAAGTCTAGCATTTTCACTATAATATTTTAATAATCCTAAACAAACGCTATACTTATTATTTCTTACACCGATTTCTTTAATATCTCCCAAATTAAAATTATCGCCAAACGTGTTCTCTAAAATAAGTCTAAAGTCCCTACATTCGGTTACTCCCCCTGTAGTTATTATATAACTTATTTCTTTTTTTGTTAAGTGATTTATCTCCTTCTTCGCTAAATTAAGTATCTCTTGAAGTCTACTTTCAACTACTTCACTTATTTCTTTTTGGTTTACTTTAACCTTATTTCCATTTTTGTCAGTAACTTCAATCGTTTCACTAGCATCTGCATTATTACTATGTCCTAATGCAAACTTTTCCTTTAACTCTCTAGCTGTCTTGATAGGAACTTTGTATATAAATGAAATATCATTATCTATATTTTGTCCTCCTAACAAAGTTACACTTGTATTAGTTAAGACCCCTTTATTAAATACTGATACAGTTGTTGTTTCGTCTCCTACATTAATAACTACTCCAACTTCTTTATCATACTCTTTATTCTTAAATTCGAAGTAATCTCCTATTGGTGATAACGTAATATCTAAAACATCAACACCCAATTGTTCTAAACAAGACAAAACAGGATAAATATTTTGTTTTGGTGTAGAAACCATAACTCCTCTTACAGATAATACTTTAGAAGTTAAACCTTTAGGATCTTTAACAATTCTATCGTCATCTAAAGAAAAACTTGTAGGAATAAGAGAAATATATTCCATATCCGTACTTGTCTTAGAAGATTTAACAGCTTTTTGTAAAACTCTAATAACATCTCTTCCCTCAATTAGATTCCCCTCATTAGTAATAGGAACAGATCCTGTTACTACTTGAAAATCAGAATTCATTGCTGGAACTGACACTATCATTTGTCTTATCTTTAAGCCAATTACTTCCTCGCATTTTAGTATAACATTTTCTAATGGTTCTAACAACAAATTTGTATCTTCAACTAATGCATTTTTCACGCCAAAAGATTCTGACTCCGCTACAGCCAAAATATTTAGTTTTTTCTTAACAATTTCGCCTACAACAAGTTTAACATTGTCACTACCAACATCTAAACTAGCCATTATCTTTCGCATCTTCACCACTCCATATTATACTACCCCTAATTATACAAGAAACTAGTGGTAAAATCAACTGAGCAACAAAAAAAGTAATCAACAATTGATTACTTTAAAGCCTCTAATAATTCAGCTTTTTTCATTGAAGTATATCCTTCAATATTTTTTTCTTTAGCTAAATCTTTTAACTCAGCTACAGTCATTTCTTCAACGCTTTTAGCTTCTTCTTTTTTTGTTTCAACTTTTTCTTCTTTTTTAGGTGCTGCAACTTTTCCATTTAAAGCATCTTTAGCAACTTTAACTAATTCACCAAATGCTTTAGGATCATCTATTGCAATAGCACTTAACATTTTTCTATTAACTTCAATACCTGCTTTAGTTAAACCATTAATGAATTTAGAATAACTAATTTCATTTTCTCTACAAGCAGCATTAATTCTTGTAATCCATAATTTTCTAAAGTTTCTCTTATTAGCTTTTCTATCTCTAAAAGCATAAGCTCCACTATGGAATGTTTGTTCTTGAGCAGTTTTGAATAATCTATGTTTAGAACCAAAATATCCTTTAGCTGCTTTTAAAACTTTTCTTCTTCTATT
>JAEEGL011037960.1_pt1 | contig 19826 bp, 22 predicted proteins | sample 9134231 | NCBI WGS metagenome assembly JAEEGL01 (sample SAMN16246548, study PRJNA631951) | gut metagenome | biome: gut microbiome; feature: rumen; material: fiber-attached | host: Bos | place: Iran: Karaj | collected 2018-10 | reverse complement strand
TCTGACAAGCCATTGAATATTGTAGAAATAAAACCACTATCTGTCAATAATTTGTTAGAATGTAACAATGAAAATAGATTATTTTGTTCAAAGTGAATATAACGGATGCGAAATTCAGCAGATCATGAGGCGCGAATTCAATATGAGCTCCACCTGGGTCAAGCGCGTAAAACTCTACGGAACCGTTGAACTTAACGGCATCCATGCAAGGGTTAAGGACCGTGTTCAGACCGGTGACAGGCTCTTTTTCGAGTACGAGGATAACTCCGGTAAGCTGACTCCTCCGGATAACGTAAGCATTATATTCGAGAATGAGCACTATGCGGTCGTAAATAAGCCGGCCGGCATGGTCACTCATCCTTCGCACGGACATCTTGATGATTCCCTTCTTACCAGCCTATCGAAAAACACTCTCCATCCTGTTATGCGTCTGGACAGGGAGACTTCGGGACTCCTGATCGTTGCCAAAGACGGATACACGCACAATATGTTCGTCTCGGGCGCGGAAATACAAAAATGCTATCTTGCCCTTTGTTACGGCCGGTTCGAACCGGCGGATGGCACGCTCTCCTTCCCTATTGCGAGACGTGAAGGTTCTGTCATGATCAGGGACTGCGTACCTGACGGAAAACCTTCGGTAACGCATTATAAGACTGTCAGATATTTCGAAAGCAAGGACATCTCACTTGTTGAATTTGAACTTGAGACAGGCAGATGCCACCAGATAAGGACTCATTGCTGTCATACCGGTCATCCGCTCCTGGGTGACGGTCTTTACGGTCCGCTCTCAGATGACAATCCGAACGGGGCCTTGAGAGATAATGCCATTATTTTCGACAACCTTGCAGGAAGGTGCGCTCTTCATGCTTATAAGATCGAATATACTGATCCTTTCGATCACGTGAAAAAGTCATTTGAGGCAGAGCTCCCTGATGATATGCAAAGAATTATATCTTCATGTTAGAATACTCAATGAAATTCACGGCTTAGGTCTGATAGAAAGGGATAGATATGGAAAACAACAATAATGTTTTAAATGGCCAGCCTGCTTCCCAGGCACCTGTTACACCTGCACCCGCAACTGCTCCTGCGCCCGCTCCTGCAGTCCAGGCAACGGCTGCGCCTGCACCGGCTCCCGCACCGGGACCGGCTCCTGTTACTCCTGAAGCTCCTGCTCCGGCACCTGCGCCCGGCCCAGCACCTGTACAGCCTTCATTTCAGCCAACAGAACCGGTGCAGATGAATCAACAGTATCAGCAGCAATTTCAACAGCCGGTTCAGCCGCAATACCAGCAACCGGTTCAACCTCAGTATCAACAAATGGTGCAGCCTCAATATCAGCAACCGGCTGCACAACAGTACCAACAGCCGGTTCAAACACAATATCAGCTGCCTGCCCAGCCGGTATACCAGCAGCCTTATCAGCAGTACCAGCAGGGTCAGCCTCAATATGTGGCTCCGCAAAACACGGACGGAAAGAAGGTTTCAGATTATGATCTTCTGCCGGCTGAAGAAAAAGCCGCAAGAAAAAAGAAGGCAAATCTCTTCTGTTTTATCTCACTGGGACTGCATTTCATTCCCTCACTGATATCAGGCGTTCTGACCGGCATCGTTGAGGGTATAGCCAAAACATCCGACATCGCTTCGGTCTCGGATATTTTATCTGCTTCCATCTCCTTTTTGATAGGCGGATCTTACATCGCCTCTTGGGTCCTGATGATAATCACCAGAGTGAAATACAAAGAGAGTATATTTGCCAAGGTGCTTATGTGGGTCTATATCGGCATACTCGCGGCAAGTGTTCTTGTGGTTATCCTCATTATCGCCATGTGCGCATACATGCTTAAAGACTGTCAGGGCTTCTGATAGGACATGCAGATAGTCATTCATGAGTTTGCACGCTCGCCTTACGCATTGATCGTCATTTTGTCGGTTGTTGCAGGTTTTGCCCTCTCATTTCTCAGGATGAGGAAGCACGGAGTATCAAAACAGGTCATCCTCTACACAGGAATCCTGACTTTTGTATGCACGATGGCCACATCGCTGATGTTCGGATTCAAGATCACTTCTAAAGGTATCGGGCTCGGTTTCTCGGGTCTCGGCGCTGCTGCCGGAATGATAACCGGAGTCTTTATTTCCGCTCTTATCATAAAAGATAAGCCGGACATTATTATGTCTTCTTTTGTATCGACCGCTCCCCTGATGTACGCGCTTGCGAAGACCGGGTGTCTTCTAGCCGGATGCTGTCACGGTAAAGAATATACAGGACATTTCGCAATAGTTCATATAGGCGGCACCCATGACGGGTCTTTTTTTCCCGCGCAGATAATAGATATGCTGGCATTCCTCGCGATACATATCCTTGCCGTTGTTCTCACCGGCAGGATGAAAAATAAGGTCCGCGCGATATATATTATCCTTGGAGTTACGATACCGGTCAGGTTCCTTCTGGAATACCTTAGATACGAGCATGACGGTTCCTTGATCTCGTCAGGTCAGATAACGGTGCTTATTACAGGCGCAATAACCCTGGTGGTAGTTACAATCTGGAAAAAGGTTCTTAAACTGAATTATTCAGGAATCATATGAATCTATTCCGGGATCTAAGAGTTAATTCTCAATCTCAAACTCTTCATCGACATATACGAATTTGCCGTCAAAACTCCTGCACAGGATATTTACGGGCTCATCAGGATACTCAAGTTCATATCCCTTTACGATCGTAACCGACTCTCCGGGGTCCAATGGTTTTATTTCAGGATCATCATCGTCAAGGTCTTCTGGAAGAACTGCATGGGACAGTTCTTCGCCATTTTGAGTAACCTCATCATATACGGATGACAGATAACTGATGGTTGTTTTGGAACCGTTATACAGCTCAATTTCAATCCTCAGGGCCTGCTCTCCGTCATAATCAGTTGTCAGTGTGACTTCTGTTACTTCCACTTGTATATTCTTCTTATTGCCATGGTCAATCAGAACATTGGCAGTTATGAGTCCTGCAACCACCAGACCGCAGATCCAGGCAAGGATAAGTGACAGAATGCCTTTTTTGCGTGTTTCTTTTGCTCTTATTGTCTTTACGGCGAAAACAGTGGCAACTATCGCGAAAATAAGATATAAGGCAAGAGTGCCGTAAAGAAGCAGTTTAACAAACAGAACCCAGACAATTGCATGCCCTAAATAATCGATACCGCCCTCACCGTTATACTCAAAAGGGAAAAATTCACAAAAGATATGAATCATGCCGCAAACCAGTGCGCATATGGAAAAGATTACAGCAAGCTTTTCAAAGTTTCTTTTCTTACTCATACGTCAAATGATCTTATCAGGTCTCCGGCAAGTTTTAATGACGATTCGGAATCACTGCCGGACAGCAGTCTTGATACTTCACCGATCTTACCGTCACCCTCCAATACCGTGCAGACAGTTTCCGTGTTGCCTTTTGATACATTCTTTGTAAGGACAAATCCTCTGTCAGATGCAGCCGCGATCTGCGCCGTATGCGTAACGCAGAGGACCTGATGATCTGATGCAATAGCCTTCAGTTTATTTGCGATCGCAAGTGATGCCTTACCTGATACTCCGGTATCTATCTCATCAAAAATAAGAGTCGGGATAAGATCCACTCTGCTCAATACATTCTTTACCGCAAGCATTATCCTTGAAGCTTCACCGCCCGATACTATGGCTGACAGCGGTCTTGCCTCCTGACCGGGGTTCGCGCTGAAACGGAATGCGATATCATCAATACCTGACATAGAGAAGAACTTTGCCTTTTCCCTTCTTACAAAGCTGACTTCAAAAACAGCAGCCGGCATTTCAAGATCTGCAAGTTCGTTGGTAATGGCTTTTTCGAGCTCTTTCGCAGCCTTTTTACGTTCAGCGGAAAGGTCTTCAGCGATCTTCAGGAGTTCCTTCTCTTTTACTGTCCGCTGCTTTTTGAGATCATTCAGGATGTCTTTGTTCTTCTCGATATCTTCAAGTTCTTTTTTCGAATCTGAAGCAAACTTATTGATGTCACTTATCGTGGCTCCATACTTGGCCTTGAGTTCGTACAGCAGACCGATGCGCTGTTCAGTGCGTTCTTTAAGTCCTTCGTCGTAATTGCGTTCCGAAAGGATCCTGTCGACATCTGAAGACAGGGCATCAAGATCAAGAGACAAAGCCTTCGCGCGTTCCGCGATCTCCTTAAGGCTCTCATCAGCCTGTGAAGCTCTGGCAAGCTCACGGCTGGCCTGATCCAAAGACTGGACAGGACTCTGATATGAACTGTCGGAGGACAGGAAAGCCTGCGCTTTTGTAAGGCTGTCGAAAAGAGCCTCATTCTGTGAGAGCTTCTTTTTGGTCTCAAAGAGAAGTTCTTCTTCACCGTCTTTAAAAGCGGCAGAATCGATCTCATTCACGGCAAACTCAAGATATTCGCGGCGGCGTTCAAGATAATCCGGAGATGAGGATATCTCCTTTATGCGGAGCACAAGAGATTTAAATTCCTGAAGGCTCGTAACATAATCATGGTGAAGACCTGTACACTTCCCGCCGGCGAATCTGTCCAGAAGCTTTACATGAGTTCCCTCATCGAAGATCGCCTGGGTATCGTGCTGTCCGTGAATATCTACAAGAAGCGAGGATATCTCTCTTAATACGCCGTTTGTAACCCCGGTACCGTTTACCCTCGCAACTGATTTTCCGCTGTCGTAAACGGTTCTGCTTATAATGAGCATACCGTCATCGTCCTCTATACCGTTAGCTTCTAGAAGACTTTTCAGATCGTTATCAAGGATTTCAGTGCAGTCAAAGACCGCTTCAGCAAAACATGACGGACTTCCGGTACGGATAAGGTTCCTCGAAGCTTTTGCGCCGAGTATCAGGCTTATGGCATCGACTATAAGGCTTTTGCCGGCACCTGTCTCACCGCTGATAACGTTAAGACCTTTTCCCGGCTCAAACACAATATTGCTTATTACGGCAAAATCTCTGATCTCAAGTCTTACAAGCATCAGATCAGCCTTTTTCCATCATGTCGGATATAGTTATGGCAAGTGCCTTTGCGTCCTCTATTCCGGGGCAGGCCGCGAAGATAGTGTCATCTCCCGCGATCGTTCCGGTGCATTCCTCCAAATGCATTGAATCAAGAGCCGAAGCGGCAGCCTGTGCCATTCCCGGCAGGGTCTTTATAACGATAATGTTCATCGCCTGATTAACGGATACGATACTGTTCGAGAAAACAGCCAGAAGTCTTCCGGGCGCGGTATCACCGGTCCTGTCCAGGACGCAGTATTTTGTTGCCCTGTTCGGTAAAGTGATCTTAATTATCCCCAATTCTTTAATATCACGTGAGATAGTGGCCTGTGTGGCTTCGAATCCCGACTGGTTGACTCTGGCGGTCAGTTCCTCCTGTGTTGAGATCACATTATCCCTTATAAGAGCCAGGATCTTTTCCTGTCTTGAATTCTTAGCGGTTTTCATAGAAGTAACCTCTCTGTACGATCTTTTTTCTGACATTGCTGAAGAAGCCGTCCTTCCTCAGACATACAGTCTTTAAGACTTTTTCATATCTTCTTATAACGATGGAATCATAGCTTTCAAGATCAACAAAATCCCTTCCGTCAGGACAGAGTAAAGGCGCCGTCTCGATATTTTCGAGACTTATCTTTATCTCACTCTCGGGAGTAGCCACATATGTATAACCGTTCAATGTGTGTGAACAGATCGGCGTAACGATAATGTCCTTCATATCAGGCATCAGGATCGGGCCGCCTGCCGAAAGAGAATAAGCTGAAGATCCGGTTGCGGTAGCGACTACAAGTCCGTCACCGCGGAATCTCTCGATAATCTGGCCGTCAATCGACAAAACCAGTGTAGTTATATGAGGCTTGGCTCCCCGTACGATTATTATATCGTTGAGACAGACACAGCTTCCCTTGAACTCTCCGTCTTTATTGTAGACAACACACTTAAGCTGTGTCCTGTCGATCGTGTCATAATTACCGGATACGAGCTGGGCAAGATCCTTTTCGATATCGTCGAATAATATCTCGTTCAGGAAACCGATGGAGCCCAGATTGATACCTACAAACTCGGTATCAAGATCCCTGTATTTCGCGACCTTTGAAAGGAACGTTCCGTCACCGCCTATGGAGATGACCGCCTTGATATCATTTTGAGTAAAATCACCGAAAACAACGCCGGGAACATCTTTCAGCTTCGGACATTCTTCTTCCATTCCTGACTCGAAAACAGGCACGGCACCAAGACTGCTGATGATCTTTGCAGTCTTTAACGCTGTCTCATAACCGGTATCTCTCGAACCGTTGGAGCATATTCCGTAATTCATGAAGATGGTCCTCCTGTTTCAGGAACTTTATATATTTAATCACTTTGTTGCATAAAAATACAGAAGGAAAAATCAGGAAAGCGCTGACATGACCGATGCGGCCACACTTTCGCCGTCAAGCCCGCAGTACTGTATCTGCTCTTTCTGCGACATTGCCCTTACGATAGGATTCTTTACACCGAAGACCGTAACATCGCTCTCAAAACCGTTTATCTGAAGTTCACGTTCAAGAGCCTCGCCGAATCCTCCGCTGATTATACCCTCCTCAAGGCTGAAAACATTCTTTATACCAGAAAGCATTTCAAGAATATCCTTTGCAGGAACAGGCTTGATCATGGAAAGATAGATGTGTTTACCGCATATTCCCTTTTCTTTCAGCAGTTCTGTTGCCCTGTCTGCTTCTTCACTGATCCTTCCTGTTGAGATAATGGCAAAATCAGTTCCGTAATCCTTAACTATGTGAGGCTTGACGCAATCAGTGATCTTCTCGTAAAGAGGCGCTTCAGACTCAAAAGGCGAAGTTCCTCTCGGATATCTCACAGCGACAGGTCCGGACAGATATTCGATAGCGTACTTTAAGCACAGCTTAAGATCCGTATAATCCCTCGGAGACAAAACAGTCATGTTGACCATGGAATTAAGATAGGATATATCGAGCAATCCGTGATGCGTATGACCGTCATTGCCTACAAAACCGGATCTGTCTATAGCAAATACAACATGGCTGTTCATAAAGCAGCAGTCAGTGATCATCTCATCGTATGCTCTTTGAAGGAATGACGAATAGATGGCAACAACGGGAATCAATCCTGAGATCGCAAGGCCTCCAGCCATGGTAACGCTGTGCTCCTCCGCGATGCCGCAGTCAAAGAATCTTGCAGGAAACTTCATCTGAAAGTTATCAAGGCCTGTACCAAGTGTCATAGCCGCGGATATAGCCACGATCTTCTGGTTCTTTACTGCCATCTCGGTTACCGTATTTGCGAAAACGGTTGTATAGCTGTTCTTACCGTTAACAACGCCGGTCTCAAGATCGAACGGTCCTACACCGTGATAATCTGAAGGATTGGATTCGGCAGGACCATAGCCTTTTCCCTTCTTGGTAAGGACATGGATAAGAACGGGTCCTCTGATATCCTTTACCGCGTCAAAAGCCTTGATAAGGTCATCCGTATTATGACCGTCAACAGGCCCGTAATAGACGAGTCCCAGATCTTCAAACATAGACGGCTTCTTGCGGTACAAAAGGAATCTGAAGAAATCCTTTATCGCAAGTATGATCTTAATAAGACCTCTTCCCACAAAGCCCAGTTTCCTGAGGAAAGATTCCGTTGTCTGCTTCGCGGAGAGATATCCGCTCGATATTCTGAGCTTTGACAGATACTTGGACAGACCGCCTACATTCTTATCGATACTCATCTCATTGTCGTTCAGGATAATGAGCATCTTGGTCTTGCTGTGTCCCAAGTCATTTATAGCCTCATAAGCAAGACCGCCGGTAAGGGCTCCGTCACCTATAACCGCGACAACGTAGTTTTTCTTCCCTTCAAGATCTCTTGCCCTGGCAATGCCCATGGCAGCCGAGATCGAAGTTGAACTGTGACCGGTGTCGAAAGCATCATAAGAAGACTCGGATACTCTCGGGAAACCGGAGATTCCGTCTCTTTGTCTCAGAGTATCGAACCTGTCATATCTTCCTGTAAGGAGCTTATATGAATAGGACTGATGCCCGACATCGAAAACTATCTTATCCTGCTTGTAATCGAATACCGAGAGCAGCGCGACAGTAAGCTCGACAGCGCCGAGGTTGCTTGCCAGATGGCCTCCGTTAGCAGATACAGTCTTAAGTATCTTATCCCTTAACTCGGAACACAATTCCTCACGCTCCTGAGGCGTCATAGCCTTAAGAGTGTCTGAAGAAATATCCTTTCCGAGAAACTTATATTCCATTATTTTTCCCTGTTATAAAGAAAATCCGTTAACGTCTCATAATCAGACGTATCAAACCCTTCGCCTGCAAATCCTGCAAGTATCCGCCTGATGCTTAAGATCTCATCTACAAGTCTCTTCCGGGCCCCTTCAAGCCCAAGTAGCGTAACAAATGTCGCTTTGGAGTCTCTTGCGTCTTTTCCGGTGCTTTTCCCTAATATCTCACTGTTGGAAGTAACATCAAGAATATCGTCCTTGATCTGGAATGCGAGACCGATATGAGCCGCAAGGTCTCTTAAATCCGAAGCTGTCTTATCGCTTTTGCTCTCTTCCCTGGTCATTTTCCGGGAAATATAGTACGGTGTCACAACTGCCGCCTCGATAAAAGCGCCCGTTTTCTTTTCCTGAAGCAGGGTAAGCAGTTCAAGGGATATCTCTTTATCTTCAGATGCGATATCAATACTCTGGCCGCCCAGCATGCCTTTTATACCGGCATTCTCTGCAATGGCAGAAGAAGCGAAAATATAACCCGGCTCCTTCTCGCAGATACAGAACATCCTCTCCATCGCTTTATTGAGAAGCAGATCGCCTGCCAGCACCGCAATACCTTCACCAAATTCCATATGACATGTCGGTTTTCCCCTGCGCAGATCGTCATTGTCCAGCGCGGGAAGATCATCGTGGATAAGAGAATATGTGTGCAGCATTTCAAGCGTTGCTGCGAAATACTTAACATCAGCATCGATCCCGGAAGGCAGACCGAGCATACCGGAGGTAAGGCGCATCATCATCGGTCTCAACCTTTTGCCGCCTGCAAAAAGGCTGTACAAAGCAGCCTTGACAGTTATATCTTCTCTGTCTTCACTGTCGAAGATACTGTTCAGTTCAGGTAATATCCATGCCTCTGTCTTCTCTGACAGCGTACCGATATCGTCTCTGGCCATCTTAAACTCCGGTCTCGCTGATATTAAGAGGATCAGTTGTCCCGTTAGCCTTGTTGACCGCTTCTATCCTGGCGGTTACTTCATTGAGCTTGTTCTCGCAAATTGACACAAGTTCGATACCGCGCTCATAGAGCTTCAGCGACTCATCGAGAGTAGCCTTGCCTTCTGAGAGCTTATTTACTGTCTGGCGAAGCTCAGCCATAGCCGCTTCATATGTCATCTCATTATCTTTAGATTCAGGCATCACTATTTCCTCCGTCATCATTGTCCTTAATATCTTTTACCTCACTTAAGAGCGAACCGTCAGACAGTATTATGCTTACGTTATCGCCTCTTTTAACAGATCTGACTGATTCAATTGCTTTTCCGTCTTTATCACAGACGTATGAATAGCCTCTCTTAAGAACATTACCGGGATTTAAAGCGTCGAGCCTGACTTTAACCTCGTTGATCTCGGACTGCGTCTGCTCAACAAATCTGCCGGATAAAGATTCCAGCCTTGTTCTTAATTCCCTTACGACAGCCTGCTGTTCCATGGCATAGAACGCAGGTGAATGAAGAGCTTTGTGATTCTTATATACATCCAGCGCCTTGCGCCTGGAATCGATAAAACTGTTGATTGATATATCAAGATTGAGAGCGAGATTATCTATCTCCTTCTTCTGGTCATCATATGAAGCTATGACCATCTCTCCTGCCGCTGTAGGCGTCGCTGCCCTTACGTCAGCAACATAATCGATTATCGTGTAATCAGGCTCATGTCCGATCGCAGAGATGACAGGGATCTCACTTGCGAAAACAGCTCTCGCGATACCCTCATCATTGAAGCAGAAAAGCTCCTCATAAGAACCGCCGCCTCTTGCAACGATAATAACATCGACATTCTTCTTGTCGTTGAAATACTTTATGCCGCTTATAACTTCAGGCGGACACTCAGCCCCCTGCACGCTTGCGGGGTAAAGAAGGATGTCGTGATGCGGATTTCTTTTGCGGACGGTATTTACGATATCAGAGATGACCTTTCCGGAAGCCGAAGTGATAATACCGATCCTTACAGGAAGAACAGGAATAGCCTTCTTATGTTCACTGTCAAAAAGACCCTCATCCTGAAGTTTTTTGAAAAGCTTGTTAAACTGCTCATGCAGATCGCCGTCACCCAGATTCTCAATCCTTGTGGCGATTATCTGGAGCTTTCCGCCCTGTGTATAAAAATCGACTCCGCCGTAAACCTTGACCTTCATTCCGATCTCAGGTTCGATACGGAGCTGTGCTCTGGCTCTTGAAAAGATAACGCAGTTAATTACGCACTGGTCATCCTTAATGGAAAAATACGCATGATCTCTTGAGGATACGGTGTATTGGGATATCTCACCTATAACACTGAACTCGGCAAGATAAGGATTGCCGGTAAGGGATTGCTTTATATAGCCGTTAAGACGGCTTACACTATCAAAATCGAACATGGGTTCAGAGGCTCTTTACAAAGCTGCTCAAAACGCCGTTGATGTAGGAAGATGAGCTGTCGGTTCCGTATTTTTTCGCTAGCTTGACAGCCTCATTGATGGATACGGAAGAAGGTATCTCGTCAACTGTAAGGATCTCATATACGGCGATCTCAAGGATGATACGGTCAGTCTGAGGAAGACGCTCAAGCTTCCATCTCTTAAGGAAAGGAACAAATTTCTCGTCCAGTTCATCCCTGCTGTTGATAACGCCATAAACGATATCGAGGAAATATTCCTCGTCCTCGGCAACCTCAGGATATGCTTCCTTGAAAAGATCTATCTGCTCGCTGACCGGATCATTTCTGAAACCGGTCTGGAATAAAAGCTCCATAGCATGCTCACGTGTCTCGATCCTGCTCATCTGAACCTCCCCGGAGGCAATATCCTGTCAAGGAATTTCTTGAACTTGCTCGTATCGGAAAAAAGGAACGAACCTACAAAGAAGCCTACCGCCGTAAATAATAAGATAAATAGGGTCTTGAAAAACCCGAAAATACAAAGAAGCAGTCCGACAATAAAAAACAGGACTGCAAAGACAACACCGGCCTTGGTGTTGCGAAGTTTCTCGAAAAGCTTTGATAAAAATCTTTCCATTCTTATCTGCTCTCAACCCTTGTCTGAGCCTGCTCAACCTTGGAGACTCTGACAACAACCTGTTCAACTGCGATACCGGTATATCTCTCGATATCCTTCTTGACCTTCTCCTGAACCTTAGCCATTGATGCAGGGATCTCGACATTGGAATATAATTCGCAGATTACCGTAACCTTCAAAGCCTGGTTCTTGGCAGGCGCTGCGTGACATCTGGCGCTCTTGATACCGACCTGCGCTGATTTTGCAGCATTAAGAGCAATGCTCTCGATGGCATCAGGTCCGATATCGACGGTACCGATATCATTCTTTCTGAGTCTCGTACGGTTAAGTCTTCCTGATGTGATTATGTTCATGATCGAGACGATCGATGTTACGAACAGGAGCATAAGAACACCCAAATAGATCCATTTACTGATAGGACCTGTAACGATTGAAGACAGAGGCGAAAGGATATCCGCGAAGATTCCGTCATCTATAAGCGCATATAAAAGCACGACTGATATAACGGCAATTACAACGGAATAAATGAACATCAACGCTCTGATAAAAGAATTCATGATACCTCCTCAACCCCGCAAACATAAACGTCGACACTCTCCACCGTAAGTCCGGTAAAGCGTTCGACGTCTTTTTTTACCTTTTCCTGGATCATCCAGGCTATCTCGGGAATGATCATTCCGTATTTGACTATCGGATAAACAGTTATAGATACAGAGCCTTCTTCTGTATCACCGAAAACAACCCTTACACCTTTGCCTTCGTGGACAACGCCTGCTTTTTCCTTAAGCGCGACCGCAAAAGAAGGAACCAATGACAGGACACCGTCTATCTGGAGCGCTGCTTCAGACGCGTACTGGGCAACAAAGCCCTGTGTCATCGATCGATCGCCTTTTATGGATTCGATGTTAGTATTGTCTTCCATATCGGTTCCTTGAATGATCTAAACTTTAAAGGTGCGGATAGATAACTGCCGTAAGCAGATGATCCGCTTACGGCAGACTGATTGAATGATTAAGCTCTTTCGAGATATTCGCCTGTTCTTGTGTCAACCTTGATCTTCTCGTTCTGGTTAACGAAGAGAGGAACCTTAACAACGGCGCCAGTCTCAAGTGTAGCGTACTTGGATGCGTTGTTTGCTGTATCACCCTTTACGCCGGGCTCGCACTCTGTGATCTCAAGGACAACAGTGATAGGAAGCTCAACCTGGAAGATATCGCCCTTATATGAAACGACCTTGCATACCATCTCCTCTTTGAGGAACTTGATGCCGTCGCCGATCTTGTCCTGGTGAATAGGAGTCTGCTCATATGTCTCCTGATCCATGAAGTAGTAAAGATCACCGTCTGCATAGATGAACTGCATATCCTGTCTTGTGAGCTGTGCCTGCTCAAACTTCTCGTTAGGGTTGAAAGATCTTTCAACTACAGATCCTGTCTTAACGTTCTTATACTTTGTTCTTACGAATGCTGCTCCCTTACCCGGCTTAACGTGCTGGAATTCAACGACCTGATATACCTGGTCGTCCATCTCGAAACACAATCCGTTTCTGAAGTCACCTGCGCTGATCATAAAAAATCTCCTTTAATAAATATAATAAGTGCTTAACTGAATAATTTTACTTGAAAGAGCAATTCTATGCAAGTATTTCTGTAATCATGTCTTCATTTCAGAATCTGCCGATCAGTCTTACAAGCTTTTCGAAAGGTCTCTTAAGCATAACATACCAAATCTCGGGCTTATGAAGCTTTTCGACCATAAATGTCCTCACTCCTGCCCTGTTGCCTGCAATAACATCGGTAAACACCTGATCGCCTATCATAACACACTGTTCGGGAGAAGCTCCCATAAGCTCGATCGCCCTGAAGATTCCCGAAGTTCCGGGCTTGTTTGCATATGTAACCACAGGGATATTAAGCATTTCCGCAATCTTTGCGGACCTCCCGGATTTGGCATTGGAGACAAGACAGCACCTGAGACCGTGGTCCTGGATAAGCTTTACGCATTTATAACTGTAATTCTCAGGCTCAGTCGCATGATCGGGACCAAGTGTATTATCAAAATCAAGAAGCGCAGTGTTTATTCCGTCGGAAGCAAGCTCATCCCACGGAATAAGGATAAGGCTTTCATAGACTTTCTCAGGCTTCATCGCTTTGAATATATTCAATACATATCCCCCGTCACGCACACGCGCTATATTACAGAATGACAAATTTTACGCGTTGAGATAATTATAATCATATATTTTCGCGCTTGTGATATTATATTTAGGCTAAATGACAAGTCAAGGAGCACTAAAGATATGAAAGTTACAAAATTCGGCGGATCATCTCTTGCCAACGCATTCCAGATCCAAAAGGTCTGCAACATTCTTCTTTCAGACGAAGACAGAAAGATCATGGTCGTTTCCGCGCCCGGTAAGCGTACCAAGGATGATACCAAGGTAACAGATCTTCTCATTGCAGTCGCAAAGGCAAGACTTGCCGGCGAATCTTACGACAAGGAAGTCTCTGCTGTTCTTGCCCGTTATGAAGAGATCGCCGAAGAGCTCGACGTTAAGGAAGTGCTTCCCGATATCGAGGAAAGACTCCTTAAGATCGTTAAAGCTGATTATACAGAAGACATCGCATACCTTGATTCCGTCAAGGCTATGGGCGAAGACTGCTGCGCAAGACTTGTTGCATTCTATCTCACATCGACAGGACACCCCGCAAAATACTGTGACCCTGAGGTATGCGGTCTTTACCTTGAGCATGATAAAGCAGGCAAAGCCGTTATCCTTCCCGAGACATATGACAACCTCGCTAAGCTTAAGGACGAGACTGATGTTATCCTTGTATTCCCCGGTTTCTACGGAGTATCCAAAACAGGCAAGATCATCACGTTCTCAAGAGGAGGTTCCGATATCACAGGATCGATCCTTGCTGCGTCAGTCGGTGCTGACGTTTATGAGAACTGGACTGACGTTGATAATGTTTTCGCTGTTAACCCCAATCTTGTAAAGAACCCGTTCCCTATCACCGAGATCACTTATGACGAGATGAGAGAGCTTTCATATGCAGGATTCACTGTTCTTCACGAGGAAGCGATCTATCCTGTCTTCGCAAACGGAATACCGCTCAATATCAAGAACACCAACAATCCTTCCGCCAAGGGAACAATGATCGTATCCAAGCGTTCACACTATGATTCACTCGTTACGGGAATTGCCGGAGACAAGGGCTTCTGCACGGTTACGGTAAGCAAATACATGATGAACCGCCAGGTCGGTTTCCTTGCCGCGCTCCTTAAGATCTTCTCCGATGAAGCTATCTCGATCGACCACATTCCTTCCGGTATCGATACTGTCACGATCGTTCTCCGCAAGAAGTACTTCACGGAGGAAAAGGAAGAAAAGATCGTTAAGAGGATCAAGGAGGAACTCGGCGCAGATGTAAGCGTTGACAGAGACCTCGCTATCGTAATGATCGTCGGTGAAGCTATGGCTAATTCCGTAGGTATCATGGCAAGAGCAGCTTCCGCGCTCTCCAACGCAGGCATCAACTTAAGGATCGTTAACCAGGGCGCTTCGGAGATCTCTATGATGTTCGGCGTTTCCGAATCCTACTGCTCTTATGCTGTAAGAGTGCTTTACAAGGAACTCTTCCGCTATTGATCTTTTAGCTTCTGACTGAATATATTTTTATAAAGCAATTACCCGCCAAATCCGTTCAGGATCCGGCGGGTATTCTTTTTCACGTTAAAACTTATTGCTTAACCCCAAACCGACTCAGTGTTCAACCTTGCCCAGCAGAGCGCCATCCGAAGCATAGAACTCCATAGTGATCATGGACGGACGTATCTTGTAGGCTTTCTCGATCTTGTCCTTTATCTGTTCGATCTGAGCATCCTCATTCATGTTGAGGAGCTGTGATTTGACGGCGATCTGTTCGGATGTATCGAGATAAACACCGATATAAGCCTTGATGTATATATGATTTCCCTTTACCTCCATTACCGAGCGGTCGAAAAAGTCACTGAATCCATCTGATTTTGCGATTTCTTCAGCGAAACGGTCGCGGTCTCTCTGGCTGATCCTCTCTTCAAGAGTCTTGCCGGCAACGCATCCCGTGAACATAAAGATGCACATGAAAACTGTCAGAATACAAGTTGCTGTTTTACGCATAGTTTTATCCTCCCTTAATCCAGAATCATATTTTACTGAAATATGTTTTCGAAATCAATAATTATTGATATATCGGGCAGGACTTATATTTCCTTCGATCTGTTTGTCACATCCCTGATGCTTCCGTCAGGATATTTGATCTTCATGCTGTTCAGCTGTGTTGACAGGTTGCCGACCACAATAGCGCGGTATTCGTTGCGGAGCTTGGTCTGCTCCGCCTTCTCCTCTTTACTGAGTCCGGTCGTCTTTGATTTCCTGCTTAATTCATTTATGCGTTTAACAAGCTGTTCGAATTCCATAATTAATCCTCGTATTCGGATGAGAATCCGCCTACAGTGAAATATTTTCCCGTGTCCGGATACTGTACGGTAAACAGATTAACACCTTCAAGTTCCGGATTTCTTGTATCGATCCTTGTCTGGTAATAACCGAAATTCTTATATACCGTACCGGTATCGGTTTTTACATTATTGAAATTAACCGAAAGATGCGAATCGTAGATAACCCCGTCCTTATCAACACCCATTCCTTCATTTGGTATGGAAATACCTGAATATGAGACAACATTGCCGTCCAGACGGTTAAAGAACATCTCCCATTCACGCTCGATGTTATGATACTTCTTCGAATCTTCCGAAAACAGCGCGGATAATCCTTCTATGTCTTTATCAATGACCATCTGGAATATCTCCTCGGCTTCCTTTTTCGCAAGTCTCTTGGCACCGTAACGTTCGGAATTCATATCCTCGATAAACTTGCTGCAGCCCGTAAAACTTAAAAGAACTGCAAAGATAAGCGTAACGCTGATGATCCTTTTAATGCTTTCTGTTTTCATTATCTTTCTCCTCTATCCCTGTATATCTTTGATGACATATACTGATACGGGATATCTCATTAAGCATTGAGACATCCCGTTATTGTCATATTCCCGAAAACAATTGCCTATATTATCAGTTGCCGCCCTCGCCGCCTTCTCCAGGCTGCGGATCCGTCGGCTGCGGATCAGTAGGCTGAGGGTCCGTCGGTTCCGGATCGGTAGGCTGAGGATCCGTCGGTTCGGGATCCGTGGGCTGCGTGTCAGTAGGCTGAGGATCGGTAGGCTGTGGATCCGTAGGTGTAGGCTGGGCATCCGTAGGCGTAGGTGACGGTTCGCCGGGTTCAACGGGAGTCGGCGAAGGACTCGGCGTAGGAGAAGCAGCCGTCGTTGCCTGAGTACCATTATTACGTCTGTCTGTCTGTACAGCAGTAGTCTCGACAGTTGCAGATGTTGTCGTTGTAAGAGAAGTCGGAACAGGTGTCGGATCAGCCGTCATCTCGGTAGTGGGATCGTTATAAGTGGGATCATCAGCCAAAAGCTGAGCGGACAAAATATAACCTGTCACATTATTGACCGTCTGGACCTTTGAGAAAGAATCATCGAACTTTTCAAGGAACTTAACAGCTTCGCCTCGTCTTAACTGTGCGATAACAGTACCGTCAAGGGATGCCGTGGAATAAACAGGAACTCCGTCGCTGGCAGCATAGAGAACAGTGCCCGAACCGTTAGTAAACATTGTGGTTGTCTCGGAGAAGTTGATGAGATTCTTCATGTTAAACACAAAGAAAGTAGCACCGAATCCTATGATAATACAAACAAGGAAAATAACGATCGGGATGATTATCACTCTGGCTTTATGTTTTTTCCCGCTTACTACCTCTTCTTCTTCATCAGAACTTTCTGAACCCGGAACAAAGTTGATCGTATCTGAAGGATCAGACTCGGATTCAAAATTATTGAATGCTCCTGCCTGAGCTTTCTGCGCTTTCGCCGGCCTGGGAGCGACACCCGCGTCAGTCTTCAGGTTGCTGTTGATAACAGCATCTCCCGGAAGAAGGAACGTTGATTCGATCTTAATATCGATAAGTGTAAGCCCCGACTTAAGGCCATAGTTTAAAGCATTGCCAATGATCTCTTTCGCTTTTGATTCAGTGGACAGCGGCTTGGCGATTATGGAATTACGCATCTGTGACGGAAGCTTTCTGGAGAGTCCGACACCCATAAGGAAAAGTTCATCATTATCCTGAAGCTTGATATGAACTTTCTTATCAGCATTGACAGGACCTTCCTGCGGCATCTTGCCCAGATACTGGGTAAGGTTCATATTCTCCGGATGCGTAAGCTCCTCTGATGCCTGAATAGCACCCATCTGAACATATCTGTGCGCAACTGTCTGTTCTTCCGTAAGGAGCATAATGCGGTTATTCCTGAAAAGGACCGCCTTGGTAATACCTACATGGATAACGCGGAGGATATCGCCTTCAATGACAAACATCGACATCGAAGTCTTTAACTGTGTGCCCTTGTTTGCCGCGAAATTGCATACTTTAACATTAAGAGTGTTGATAACCTGATTAGCGAATCCGTCAAAATCAAGCACAGCCTGATTGGAGCACTGGGCAGCTATCTTTTCGAGTTCGGCATTAAGTTCAAGATTCAGGGCAGCTGCAAGATTGTCCGGACCGATGGTTGAGAAAATAGCGCATATCTGTATTGGTGATGTTGATTTTGCAGTCCTGAGGAATTCATTCGGGAAATCCTCGATCTTACGGGAAAGTGTCAGGAAAAATACATTCTCCTGAGGTTCGCCCTGGACCAGATTAGTCTCCGCAATACATGTAGATACCGTCTTGCTCATTTTATCTATTAACTCCAAATATATTCGTTAAGACTTTGCTTCTGTGCGGCAAAATCTATTCTCATCATCCAGGGATCGTTCTGAACTTCGTAGAGTCCGTCTTCCGGAATTCTCTTTTCCTCGAGATTATCCAGGCACTCAAAACAATCCAACGCCACACGCATTATATCAACACTCTTCATATTTGTCTCGAAAACTCCTGCAGAATCACTGAGCAATTGAAGTTTTGTGGCATAACTCATCGCTTTGACCTTCTTCATCAGTGCGGTGGCAACGGTTCTCTGTCTTGAAGCTCTTACGAAATCCGAATCAAGATATCTGATCCTGGTCCACGCAACAGCCTGGTGACCGTCAAGAGTCTGCAATCCGCTCATAGTAAGATGCGGGGATGTATTTCCGTCAAGGCTCTGCAGATGATCGATATAATGATTGGCATACGATATCTCTTCCGGCTTGACATCGATCTCAACGCCTCCGCAAAGGTCGATTATGCTTGCGGCGCTTCCGAAGTCAAACATGACAAATCTCTGTATATCCAGTCCGAAAGTAACGTTGATGGTATTGATCATCATTCCGACACCGCCGAAATGGTAAGCCGAATTAAGCTTGTTCAGATTTGAACCGAGCGTTTCCTCCGTATCACCGAGATATACGCCTGTATCTCTCATAAGCGAAATCAGCTTAAGAGACTTCTCGCGTTTATTTATAGATAAGACCATTATCGAATCTGTACGGCACTCGTAATCATCGACTCCTCTTGAATCGATACCGAAAACAAGGATATTCTCGATATCAGGATCCTTTTGCTTTACCTCGATGATAGGATGGGACGGATCATAGAAAAGCCTTGTGTGGCCGCCGTCATACCAGGATGAAGTAACATCACCGCCGGTCGTACTTCCGCTGTCAACGAGCTCCATCGTCGAATAATCCTCCTGTTTTACAACAGGAACAGCCACAAATGTTCCGCCGAATATATAAATCCAATATAAGGAAAAACCGACGGCAAGTCCCAGAACTGCTGCTAGGAACCTGACAAAATATCTTAAGGCCTTTGACTTCTTACGGGGCTTTGTCCCCTCAGAGCCACGGTCGGATTTGCTCATATATATTTTATCTCCATATAAGATGACTATTATTATCGAAAAGACAATAAATTATATCATCGGTTCAGGATTTTACTAATTACAAACATTAAAAGAAAACTGTGGCAATGTTGAGAGTTTTGGTAAATACGCATAAAGCCTGTTTGCAATATAAAAGACCGCCCCACGAATCGTGAGACGGCCCCGTTCCGGAAACTTTAACCGTTTACTTAATTACTGATCAGATGCAGCCCTGAGCGATCATTGCGTCAGAAACCTTGAGGAGACCTGCAATGTTAGCGCCTACAACGTAGTTGTTCTCGCAGCCGACTTCCTTTGCAGTAGCATCAACAGTATGGAAGATATTCTCCATGATGCCCTTAAGTTTTGCGTCAACTTCCTCGAATGTCCAGGAAAGACGTGCGCTGTTCTGGCACATTTCAAGACCTGATGTAGCAACACCGCCGGCATTGGAAGCCTTACCGGGTGTGAAGAATACGTTGTTGTCCTGGAGATACTTTGTAGCATCAAGTGTTGTAGGCATGTTAGCGCCCTCACCTACTACCTTTACGCCGTTAGCAACGAGTGTCTTAGC
>JAEEGL016360014.1_pt1 | contig 19828 bp, 13 predicted proteins | sample 9134231 | NCBI WGS metagenome assembly JAEEGL01 (sample SAMN16246548, study PRJNA631951) | gut metagenome | biome: gut microbiome; feature: rumen; material: fiber-attached | host: Bos | place: Iran: Karaj | collected 2018-10 | reverse complement strand
GCCGAGGCCGCAAGGCGGAGGAAACCCCAGAGAGCCGGCCCCAGTTCAGATCGGGGGCTGCAACCCGACCCCGTGAAGTCGGATTTGCTAGTAACGGCGCATCAGCATTCGGTGCCGTGAATGCGTTCCCGGGCCTTGTACACACCGCCCGTCACATCATGAAAGCCGTCTGCACCCGAAGTCGGGCACTTGTCCGCCTAAGGTGTGGGTGGTGATTGGGATGAAGTCGTAACAAGGTAACCGTTGGGGAACCAGCGGTTGGATCACCTCCTTTCTAAGGAGAAACTTATTAAACCCGGCCTCGCGCCAGGCTTCACCGTTCCGTGCCCCTTTCGCAAGAATCGTTTATACGGCGTTTTTCATTGAGTTTGCTCGGGTGGTGAAATTGGCAGACACGCATGCTTGAGGTGCATGTGGAGAGATCCTTGCGGGTTCGAGTCCCGCCCCGAGCACCAGAACAAGCGCTTGTGAAGACAACCCTTTTCAACTATCCGCTGCCCGAGAGGCTGATTGCACAGCATCCTGCCGACAGACGCGGCACGGAGAAGATGCTTGTTTTGCATCGCGACGGCGGCATAATCGAGCACCGCCACATCGCCGACATCGCGGAATACATGACGCCGAAGGACCTTCTTGTCGTGAACGACACGAAAGTCTTCCCCGCGCGCCTTGTAGGCCGCTGGCCCGACACGGGCGGCACCGTGGAGGTGCTTCTCGTCTCCCAGAACCCCGAGGGGGGCTGGAACTGCCTTGTGGGCTCGGGGAGAAAGTGCCGCGAGGGCCAGGTGGCTCTTTTCGGGCCGCACGACGAGCTGAAGGCCGTCCTAAAAAGGCCGCTCGAGGGGATTGGGGCGTGGCTCTGCAGCTTTGAAAGCGATAGGCCTCTCATGGAGCTTTTGGACGAATTCGGGAAGACGCCAGTGCCGCCGTATGTCCACCGCGAGGGCACGGCCGAGGAGGAGCGCGAAGACCGCGAGCGCTACCAGACCATCTACGCGAAGAACGTAGGTTCCGTGGCGGCACCCACGGCGGGGCTTCATTTCACCGAGGAGATCTTCAGGTCGCTCGACGCGAAGGGAGTGCGCCGCACGGCGATCACGCTCCACGTAGGGCCGGGGACGTTCCGCCCCGTTAAGAGCGAGAACATCGAGGACCACCACATGGACTTCGAGGCCTTCGAGGTCTCGCCAGAGGCAGCCGACGAGATCAACGCCTGCAAGGCGCGCGGCGGGCGCGTCTTCTGCACGGGCTCGACGACGGTGCGCACGCTTGAGACGGTGGCCGCCGCGAACGGCGGCAAGGTCGTGCCAGGGGCCGGGGCGAGCGACATCTTCATCTACCCGCCGTACGACTTCAAGGTGTGCGACGCGATGCTCACCAACTTCCACCTGCCGAAGTCGACGCTTCTCATGATGGTCTCGGCGCTTGCGGGGCGCGAGCGGATTCTCTGCGCCTACGCTATGGCGGTGAGGGCGAACTACATGTTCTTCAGCTACGGCGACTGCATGCTGATAGTGTAAGGGGGATTTCGATGGAAAGGATCGTACTAGCCAAGGGCCGCGACTGGAGCGTGCACAACCGCCATCCATGGGTGTTCGGCGGCGCCGTCGCGGAAGGCTCCGCCGGGCCTGGCGAGTCGGTCGAGGTGTTCTCCAGCTCCGGCGAGCGGCTTGGCGTCGGGTGGTATTCGCCAAAGAGCGAGATACGCGTGAGGATGGTTGCGTTCGGCGCGGACGAGGTCTCCATCCCCGCCCTCGTCTCGGCGTCGGTCGGCCGTCGCGCAGACTTCTTCGTAAACTCCTACACGAACGCCGTGCGCCTCGTCAATGCGGAGTCAGACGGGCTTCCGGGCGTCGTGGTCGACTGCTACGACGGCTACGCGGTCTGCCAGTTCACCTCCGCCGGCGCCGAGGCGAACAAGCGCGAGATCGCCGACGCCCTCATGAAGTACGTGCCCATGTGCCGCGCCGTATGCGAGAGGTCCGACGTAAGGGAGAGGACCAAGGAAGGTCTTGAATGTGGCGGCTTCAGCGTGCTTGCGGGAGAGGAGCCGCCCGAGTTTGTGGAGATATTCGAGGGGGGGTGCAAGTTCCTCGTCGACGTCAGGAATGGGCACAAGACCGGCTTCTACCTCGACCAGCGTGACGCGCGCGCCATCGTGGGCGCGGTGTGCAACGGGGCGGAAGTCCTAAATGCCTTTTCCTATACTGGCGGCTTCGGCCTCTTTGCGCGCGCCGCCGGCGCGGCGAAGGTGACGCAGGTAGACATTTCAAGCGAGGCGCTCGCCCTTGCTAAGAGAAACGAGGCGCTTGGCCACAGCTGCGGCACGGAGATGGAGTACGTAGAGGCGGACGTCTTCGAGTACCTTCGCAAGTGCCGCGACTCCGGGCGCAAGTTCGACGTCATTGTGCTCGACCCGCCCAAGTTCGCCTCTTCGCATCGCGCCCTCGAAAGGGCGGCGCGCGGCTACAAGGACATAAACCTCCTTGCGATGAAGCTTCTTAGGGCGAACGGCTGCCTTGCGACGTTCTCATGTTCGGGGGCGATGAGCCGCGAATTCTTCTTCAAGGTGCTTTCACAGGCGGCGGCCGACGCGGGGAGGGGCTTCCAGGTCGTCTCCACGATGCGCCAGGCGGCGGACCATCCCGTGGCGCTGTCGTTCCCCGAGGGCTTTTATCTGAAAGGAGCATTGATTAGGGCAATATGAAAAAGCTGATTATCTCGTTCTGCGCGATCTCCGCGCTTTGTCTTTTTGCCGACCCGGTTGTGGTGGAGATCTCCTCCGATCGTACGAACGCGCTCTACAGGTGCGGCGACAAGGTCACGTTCGTAGTGAGCGGGCTTACGACGAACAGGCAGCTCGCCGCAGAGGGGAAGTGCAAGATCGTCGTCGACGACTTCACCGCGAAGGGCGTCCTTCTTTCGGAGGAGGTGGACTTCTCGAAGGGCAACCCGCAGAAGCGGGAGTTCTCCTTCGACAAGCCGGGCTTCTACCGCTGCATGGCGCCGAAGGTGGGCAAGATCGACAGGTTCGGCAAGTACATACTGCGCGACTTCGTCTGGGGCGTGGGCGTCGAGCCGGAGAAGATCGAGAAGGGCTCGCCCTCGCCAGCCGACTTCGACTCGTTCTGGGAGGGAGAGCGCAGGCGCCTTGCGGCGGAAGTGCCCCTCGACCCGGTGCAGACGACTGTCCCGGAGAAGACAGACAAGAACTTCGACTACTACAGGATTTCGTTTGCGACGTTCGGCGGGAACCGCGTGCACGGCTACATGAGCGTCCCGAAGGACAGGTCGAAGGGCCCGTTCCCGGTCGAGTTCACGGTGCCGGGGGCAGGCTTCGGCGACTGGACCAACGAAATGAAGCCGAAGAAGGGCAGGGTATGCGTCTTCATGTCCGTCTTCCCGTTCGAGCCAGACTGGCGCTATCTGGAGCTGAAACTCTCGGAGTCGAGGTTCGCCCCCATGCAGAAGGCGCTTAAGGAGAAGTACGGCGTCGACAGCTATTCACTCGCCGGGATTGCCGGGAGGCGCGACGAGTACTTCTACCATCCGGTCATCCTCGGCATCGACAGGGCCGTTGACTGGGTAGCCTCGCAGCCGTTCGTCGATAAGTCGCGCTTCTGGTATTCCGGCACGAGCCAGGGCGGAGCCATGGGGCTTTGCCTCTGCGGGCTCAACAAGACGTTTACGAAGGCCGCGCTTTTCGTTCCCGCGATGACCGACACGATGGGATACCTGAAGGGGCGCGTAAGCGGCTGGCCGAAGCCCGTGGAGAAGAGCCCCGAAGGGCAGAAGGATGCCGCAGCCGCGAACGCGCCGTATTACGACGGGGCGAACTTCGCCTCGCGCATAAAGTGCAGGGTGCGCGTGGCAGTAGGGTTTTCGGACGTCACCTGCCCGCCGTCTGCGGTCTACGCGACGTACAACGAGCTAAAGTGCGCCGACCGCGGCATTGTCCACGGCCTTGGAATGTCGCACTCGTGCTACGGCTGGATATACGACGCCCTCGACAAGTGGCTTGAGGAAAAATGAACGTCTTCTTCGACCTGGACGGCACGCTCGCCGACACCGACGCCGACATACGCCTCGCGTGGAAGGCGGCGATTGCCGACCTTTCCCTCGACTGCCCGCAGTTCGACAGCGTCTTCGTCGCGGGGCCCTCCATCGACGAAATGACGCGAACGCTCTTTCCTGAGCTATATTCCGAGAAGCTTGTCTCGTCCATCCGCGAGCGCTACGCCGCGCACTACGACAACGACGGCTTTCCGAGCACGAAGGAGTACCCCGGGATGATCGACGCGGTGCGCGCCATAAAGGCGGGCGGGGCGCGCGTATTCATTGCTACGAACAAGCGCTACAGGGGCACTTTGAAGATGGCGGAGAAGTTCGGCTGGAATGCGCTTTTCGACGGGATGTTCTCGGGCGACATGCACATGGACGACCCCGCCATCGGGAAGATGAACAAGACGGCACTCCTTAGGTTTGCGATGGCCGAGACGGGCTCGACGCCGGAAGATTCCGTCATGGTTGGCGACACGGAGAACGACTTCAGGGCCGCTCGAGAGAACGGCGTCAAGAGCATAGGGGTGAAGTGGGGCTATGGGACTGGGAGCGAATCGCCAGGTCGCTGGGTTGACTCCCCCGCCGACCTCGCTCCCGCGCTATTGGCGCAGTAAATCTAAACCTAGAAGCGGAATTTTGACCCCGAGAGCACAGGCGAGTGCTCAGCACGAGCGTCAAAATTCTGCCGGGGGGGGCCTGCGGAACCCGGGTCGGGCGAGCAGGCCGGCCCTATGCACCAGGGGCGCATACACGGTTGTCCTTTACGTGAGCGCACGTTCGGAAGGCAGGGAGGCTTGGCAAGCTAGCGCAAGACAAGGTAGGCATGTACAGCAAAGAGGCTGAGACAGCAAAGAGGAATCCCGCGCGGCATGTCTGCGAATATGATATAATGCGCAATGTTGGGACATTCACAAACGACAGGAGGAATCGACATGATAAGCAGAAGGGGATTCATGGGCTCGGGCGCCGCGCTGCTGGTCGCCGCGGCGGCTGTGGCCGTTTGCCTGTGCTCGTTCTTCAGCGTGCGCAGGGCGGGTGTCGACACGTCGCTCGAGAACCGCGAACTGCGGTTCTACCGAATGGGCGACGAGTGGTTTGCGGATGTCCCGCAGCATACGCGCGCGGAGAACCAGATGGTCGCCGGCGCGGACACGATTCTCTCCGAGCTGGCCGGCGGCGCCGACGAGGTGCGCGTCGTCCTCTCGGCCGACATCGCGAACCCTCGCCCATGGAAGCTCCATCTGCATCTTGTGGAGCACGACAAATTCGGCGCCACATACAAGGTAGCCGAGTCGGGCTCACAGGGAACGCGGCTCGCATGGCTCTGCAACGTCATGCACACGGTATTCGGCGGCGAGCACCCGACCGACATCTACGTCCATTCCATCTCAGTCGGCGCGAGGGAAGACTGATGCAGCATGGGGACGGCGAGGAACGCCTGTCTTGCGGGGCTTTTTGACTGGTATGCGACTATGCTTTGGCTGATGGAGATTCAGTCGAAGCGCCAGCGGCGGTGCGCCCAGAGGTACTGCTCCGGATAGAGGCGTATAGCCGCTTCGAGCCTGTCGTTCAGGAGCTGCGCGTTCGCGTCGCGGTCGGAGTCCTTCGCGAAGACTAGGGGCTCTCCGCCGACGAGCGCATAGCGGTACGGGGCGATGCGCACGAACGACCCCACGACTATGGGGTATCCCGTTCTCATGGCGAGTCTTGCCGCAGAAGTGAACGTCTTCGCTGGCCGCCCCATGAACTTGAGCATCGCGCCGCCCGAAGTGTGCTGGTCCATGAGGATCGTCATGGCGGAGCGCTCCTCGCGCCATTTGCGCATTATGTCGGCAGAAAAGCCGTTGTTCTTGTCGATGACGGTCACGCGGCCTCGGAAGTGGTGCTTCTTCATCCACCATGCTACGAGCTTGTTGTTCATGACGCGCGCTATCGCTATCATGGGCCGCGCGAACGAGATGACGTTTGTAGCCGCCTCCCAGACGCCGTGGTGGGAGCTTACGAGGATGATGGGAGTGTCGGTCCTGTCAAGAAGCAGCTTCACCGCCTCGGGGTGGGCCTGCGTGAAGTCGAGGTGGTCGCGCCAGTTGTCCGCGCGCACTACCGACGGGACGCGCAGCGCCTCGCAAATGTGGCCCGGGAGGTGGCACCACGCCTTCTTCGCGATCTTGCGGGCGGTGGCGAGGTCGCTGGCCACGCCCGCCCGCATGATGTTGTCGATGCTTAGCCGCCTGCGCTTCGGGAAAAGCGGCCACGCGAGCGCCGCGAGCGCATATCCGATGTCGTAGGCAGTGGGCAGGAGCTTCATCTGGATTCTTCTAATCTGCGCGTCAGACTTTACCGAACCTGATGGAAGCCGCGCGCCCGTGCGCGTCGAGCCCCTCGACGGCGGCGAACGCCTCGATTGCCTCGCGCGTTTGGGCGAGGTCCTTGCGAGTGAACGCCACGTAGCTGTGGCGCCTGCGGAAATCGTCTGGCGTAAGGCCGTTGAACATGTTCGCCGCGCCGCCCGTCGGCAGCACGTGCGAGGGGCCGGCCACGAAGTCGCCCGCCGATTCGGGCGTCCACGGGCCTGCGAACACGGCTCCCGCGCTGCGCACTCCCTTCATGAGGCGCGTTGCGTCTTTCGCCATTATCTCGAAATGCTCGGGCGCGAAGCGGTTGACGATCTCAAGCGCCTCCTTCGTTCCGCCGGCCGTCACGATCAGTATCCCGCCGCGGTCGATGACGCGCTCCACGAGGGCCTTTCTCGAAAGCGTCTTCGTCTGCTCGAGGATTTCCTTGCGTACGGCTTCCGCATGGCGTATGTCGGTGCAGACGCAAAGCGACTTTTCGTAGCCGCTGCCGTGCTCGGCCTGGCTTAGGAGGTCTGCCGCAATCCAGCGCGGGTCCACGCTGCCGTCGCTCAGCACCGCGATTTCGCTTGGGCCAGCAACCTGGTCGATTGCCACGTAGCCATAGACCTGGCGCTTGGCGGCGGTGACAAAGGCGTTGCCAGGGCCGGCTATCTTCTGCACCTTCCTGCACGTCTTCGTGCCGAAGGCCATCATGCCTATTGCCTGTATGCCGCCCACGCGGTAGATTTCGGTGGCCCCTGCGAGCTTGAGCGCGTAGAGGAGGACGTCGTTCACCTTGCCGTCCCTGCCAGCCGGCGTGCAGGCGACGATCTCGCGCACCCCTGCGGCCTTGGCGAGGGTGACGGTCATTATCGACGTCGAGGCGAGGGGCGCCGTTCCGCCGGGCACATAGACGCCCACGCGGTCCATCGGAGAGAAGAACTCGCCTGCGCTGCCGCCGCCCGGGGTCTTCATCGACCACGGCCTGCGCAGGGATGCGATGGAGAACTTCTTCACCCTCGCGTGCGCGAGACGCACCGCCCTGACTATGCGGCGGTCAATCTTCCTTTCAAGCTCTTCGGCGTCCGCGTCAATGCGGAAGGAGTCTCCCTTGAAGCCCTCGAATTTGCGCACATAGTGCCTGACGGCCCTGTCGCCCTCGCGCCTAACGGCGGCCAGGACTTCTGCGGCCGCTTTCTCCGCTTCCTCTGGAAACGCCGGCCTCATGTTGAACTGCTCAACTATGGGGCTACCAGCTCTTGCTATCCTTATCATTGTATGCATGCCTCCCTAACATGAGTAGTATATCAAAAATCCGTGCAAATTTTCGATGATTTTTGATATACTACTCATGAAAAGGAGGAGAGGTGGCGGAGTGGTCGATCGCGGCGGTCTTGAAAACCGTTGACCTGCAAGGGTCCGGGGGTTCGAATCCCTCCCTCTCCGCCATGTGGAGGACTTTCGCGCGGAGTGAAATGCCGCGCATTCAATGGCGGAGTTGCGAATGACAGAATGGAAGGCGTTGTTTGCCGCGGCGGCGGTCGCGTATGCATCGCTCGCGCAGGCGGGCGGGTTCATCTCGGGAGTCAACCCCGAGCTCCACACCTTCAACCGCGAGGACGAATGCGGCACGGGCGCCGTCGTTCCGTGGGCCGGAAGCCTCTGGGCCGTGTCCTATGCGCCGCATGCGCCGCGCGGCTCCACTGACAGGCTTTACGAGATCAAGCCGGACTTCACCCGCGTCGTCCGCCCCGAGTCGATAGGTGGAACGCCCGCGAACCGCATGGTGCACAGGGAGTCTAACCAGCTCTTCATCGGCCCCTACGCCATAGACGCCAAGGGGAACGTGCGCGTCATGAGGCAGATGAACGCGGACGGCACTACCAACCTCTACGGGCGCATCACCGCGAACGCGCGCCACCTCTTCGACCCCGCGCACAGGATATACGCGGTCACGATGGAGGAGGGCGTCTACGAGATCGACGTGGACACGCTTAAGGTGACCGAGCTTTTCCGCGACGGGAATCTCCAGGGTTCGAAGAACTGCGCAGGCTCGCTTCTCCCCGGCTACCACGGCAAGGGCGCGTATTCCGGGCAGGGGCGCCTCGTCTACGCGAACAACGGCGAGCTCTGCCCGGAGGCGATGAAGAACCCGGCTACGACGAGCGGCGTGCTCGCCGAGTGGAACGGCAGGCCCGGCAAGGAGAACTGGCACGTCGTGCAGCGCTGCCAGTTCACGGACGTGACTTCGAAAGGCGGCATATACGGCGCAAAGAACCCCGGCAGCGACCCGCTCTGGTCGATCGGCTGGGACTACAGGAGCCTCGTCCTCATGGTGCTCGACGGCGGCAAGTGGCACAAGTACCGGCTCCCGAAGGGCTCGCACAGCTACGACGGGGCGCACGGCTGGAACACGGAGTGGCCGCGCATCCGCGAAATAGGCGAGGGCGACGACTTCCTCATGACGATGCACGGCACGTTCTGGCGTTTCCCCGCGACGATGAGCGCGAAGAACTCGGCGGGCATACGCCCCCGCTCCAACTACCTCAAGGTCGTCGGCGACTCCTGCCGCTGGGGCGACAAGGTCGTGTTCGGGTGCGACGACACGGCGCGGAGCGAGTTCATGAACAGGCGCAGGGTGAAGCGCGGCCGCGGCGGGCCGGGGCAGTCGAACTCGAACTTCTGGTTTGTCGACCCGAAGGACCTCGACTCGTTCGGCCCCGCCATCGGCCGCGGCGCAGTGTGGCAGGATGAGGACGTCGCGGCCGGCGCGACGAGCGACGCGTACCTTCTCGCGGGCTACGACAGGCGCACGCTCTACGTGACGTCCGAAACGGAGTTCGCGTTCGACGTCGAGGTGGACGAAAGGGGCGACGGCGAATGGCGGCGCGTCGGGCGGCTCGGCGCGTCGTCGGCTGCCGGGAACGTGGCCACGGTCGTGCCGCTCGACGCAGAGAGGGGCGAATGGATTCGCCTCGTCGCGAAGAAGTCTGCCAGACGCGTGACGGCGTTCTTCAACTACGCCAACGAGGACAAGCGCGCAGCCAAGCCCGACCCGATCTTCGCCGGCATAGGCGGAATGACGACGTCGATGGGCGATTGCCGGGCCGTGGTGAGATGCGGCGCTGGAGACGAGGACCTCAAGCTGCAGCTGCTGGACTTGACGCTAAGCCGCAGCGGCGGGTGCTACTATGAGATGGGCGGAGACCTCAGGCTCAAGAAAGTCGGCGACCACAATTCGGAGCAGGCGACCGAAATGCTGAAGAAGTGCCGTGGCGAGTGGACAGCGGCGGTCGACGACGGCGTGACGGCGGAGAAGGCGTCAATCCTGATTGTCGACGACAACGGGGCGCGGTGGCGGCTCCCGTGGAGCGGGGGAGCGGGATGCGAAGGGGATATCGGGTGCACATGCCGCGAAGTCTGCACGGAGCGCGACCTCCTGAACGTGGGCGGGACGTTCTACGAGCTGCCGGCCGAGAACGCCGGAGGCTATGCCAAGATGCGCCCCGTGGCCACGCACGACAATCCCTTCATCTGCGACTACTGCACATGGCGTGGACTTCTGGCGATTACGGGGATCATGCGCGTCGGCCGCCCTGCGAATCCGCGCATAGTGAGCGGAGATGGCGAGGGCTCCACCGCGGCGGTCTGGCTGGGCGTGGTGGACGACCTCTGGAAATACGGCAAGCCGCGCGGGCGCGGCGGGCCGTGGCTCAAGACGCCCGCCAGGGCCGGCGTGCCGTCGGATCCGTTCCTCATGACGGGCTTCGACAGGAAGAGGGTGACGCTCTCCGCCGACTGCGACGCGGGCATCGCGCTCGAGATCGACATCACGGGGTCCGGGACATGGGCGAGGCTCAGGTCCTACGCCGTCAGGAAGGGCGCGGAGACGTCGGACGACCTTTCGGCAATCCGCGCGTACTGGGTGCGGGCCGTCGCCGACCGTGACTGCACGGCCACAGTGGAGTTCAGCTACGAATAGCGCGGGATTGCGCGCGGCGCGGCGGAGAATATGGTATAATACGCCTGAAATGAAACGCATGGGCATAATAGCAGGGGCGCGGCGCATCTGCCGCGCCCTCCGGCAGGGAAAGGAGGTGGCGCGATGCCGATTGTGCTTGCATTCTTCTATTCGGTGACCAACCTGACGGGCACGGTGACGTTTGCCCGCGGCAGCGACGACTACTTCTTCATGCTTGACTCGGGCGGCGAGCCATGGCGCGTCACCATGCAGAAGCGCATCGACGTCTCGCCTGGCGACGTGGTCGAGGTGAATGGCGAGCGCGAGCCGACTTCCAAACACCGCATCGCCGCGAAAACGGTGGAGAAGACGGGGAGCGGCGGCCCGGCATCTGCGGTCGAGGCGCGCGAGGCCCCGATAACGGAGATATTCGAGAAGACGATGCCATACGGCAACCCTGACTGGTACGGGCGCGTCGTCGTCACCGAGGGGACGGTTATTGACATAAACCGCCGTCAGACCTCGACGCAGTTGCTGATAGGCGAGAACAACTGCAATTTCCAGATGGAGCTGCCGTGGCCGCTCGAGACGCCGCTTCCGAAGAATCTCATGCTCGGTGCGCGCGCCCGCGTGAGGGGAGTGCTCGTCTACACATCCATCGAGGACGTCGAGGAGAACATCGCCCAGCGCATCGAGAACCTTGAGATCATGCCGCAGGACGCGTCCGGGCTTGAAATAGTGGAACTTGCCCCGTTCTGGACCATACCACGCATCAGCTGGATGTTTGGCTCGATACTGGTCCTTGCGGGAGCGCTGCTCCTTTTCCTTCTTGTGCGCCGTCGCTGGGACAACATGATCACGGATGCGCGCCGCCGCGAGCGCCTGCGCCTTGCGGCCGACCTGCACGACGGCTTTCAGCAGTACCTGGCAGGTTCCATGTTCCGTCTCCAGGCGGCGATAAACCTTCTGCCGGAAGGGGCGGATGCGTCGAGAAGGCAGCTTGAGGGCGTGAGGGAGGCGCTGCAGCATACGCAAAACGGCCTCAGGTCGACGCTGTGGGCGATGACCGAGGAAAGCGAGGGCCCAGAATCGCTTATGGAGCTCATCCGCTTTGCGTCAAGCAGGATGGCGCACTGGCAGGGCGTTGTGACGGTCGTCTGCGAAGGGCGGGAGCGCACGGTCGCCCGCAAGCTCGCGGCGAGCATATTGCTCATTATCCAGGAAGGCGTTGCCAACGCGCTGAAGCACGGTGGCGCGAAGCACGTCATAGTGACCGTCTCGTTCGGCGAAGGTAACGACGGCCTGCGTCTCGAAATAAAGGACGACGGTTGCGGCTTCGAAGCGAAGTCCGCAAGGAAGGCGGGGCACTATGGCCTTAGGTCGATGGAGAGACGCAGCCGTGAACTTGGCGGGGAGATGACGGTCGAGTCTTCTCCCGAGGGCACCACGCTTGTTTTCAGGCTGCCCTGACGCGGCGTGGATCTGGAATGTCAGAATGGGAGGTAACGAGATGAAAGACCTTGAGATTGGCGGGAAGAAGTTTTCGAACCGGTTCTTTCTCGGAACGGGGAAGTTCGCCTCGGGCGAACTTCTGAAGGCGGCAATCGAGGCGAGCGGCACGGAGCTCGTGACGACCGCGCTTACGCGCGTCCACGAGGACGACGCGGCGCACGACGACATCCTGGGCGTCATCGACCGCTCGAAGGTGGAGGTGATGCTCAACACGTCGGGCGCGCGCAACGCAGCCGAGGCGGTCAGGATAGCGAAGCTCGGGAAGGCCGCGGGCTACAACTGGATCAAGATCGAGGTGCATCCAGACGCGCGCTACCTTCTGCCCGACCCAGTGGAGACGCTTGAGGCAGTGAAGGAATGCGCGAAGCTCGGGATGGTCGTATTGCCCTACATAAACGCCGATCCCGTACTGGCGCGGCATTGCGAAGACGCTGGCGCGGCGGCGGTGATGCCGCTTGGAAGCCCCATCGGCTCAAACCGCGGCATCCGCACCCGCGACATGATAGAGATTATCGTCGAGCAATGCCATGTGCCGGTCGTAGTCGACGCGGGAATAGGCCTTCCGTCGCACGCGGCGGAGGCGATAGAGCTTGGCGCAGACGCGGTGCTTGCGAACACGGCGGTCGCCGCTGCGGACGATCCCGTCGAGATGTCGCGTGCATTCGGCCTTGCCGTGCGCGCGGCGGAGATTGCTCTCAAGGCCGGCCCGCCTTCCTCCCGCACGACCGCGAGCGCCACGAGCCCCATGGATATTTTCAAGTAAGCGGTCTTACAATGATCGACAACTCCATCAACGACGACAAGACGATTGCAGGCGGCGGGAATGGTGTGGTTCTGGCCAGTTACTATCACGTTTTTCACAAGTTGAGCCGTGCGCCGCGATTATAAAGATGGAAAAGATGGAGTTGTATTCGTTGATCTGGAGGTTGGTGTCCGGGATCGACGGATTTGTGACATAGGCGCCGTTCGCGCAGATGGCGCAGTGTTTCATTCTTCCGATTTGCCTTTGGCACGGCAGTTCTTGGAGGATGCCACGGTTCTTTGCGGGCATAACATTGTCCATCATGACATGCAATACTTGTCGCCGGTTCTGGGTGGGCGCAGCTATACGCTTGTGGACACTTTGTACTGGTCTCCGCTTCTCTTTCCAGAGCGACCATATCACGCACTTCTTAAAGATGACAAGCTTTTGCCGGACGAGTTGAACAACCCGGTAAGCGACGCGAAGAAGGCGCAAAGGCTATATGAAGATGAAGTCGCTGCATTCCTTGCGCTTGATGATGACGTGCAGGGCATTTACGAAAGCTTGCTTCGCGGTGTTGAAGAATTCGATGGATTTCTGAAGCTTAATGCATCGCGTCGGCTTGCATGTCCAGTCGAAGATGCGATTGTGCGGGAATACGGCGACAGGATATGCAGACATGCAAAGGTCACCGCACTCGTTCGCCACTACCCAGTAGAGCTTGCCTATGCGCTTGCGTTGATTGGAACATCTGGCGCGGACTCTATAACTCCACCATGGGTTGCGAAGACATATCCCAAGGTCGAGAATGCGATAAACCATCTTTGCAATGTGCCATGTGAGGAAGGGTGCCCTCATTGCAGGGAGAAACTGGATGTGCGAAAGGGCCTGAAACGCTTCTTTGGCTTCGATGAGTTCAGGACCTATGGCGGTGAGCCACTGCAGGAGAATGCTGCGCGTGCGGCGGTCGAAGGGAGGTCGCTTATTGCTGTGTTCCCAACTGGTGGCGGGAAATCCATTACCTTCCAGTTGCCGGCTTTGATGGCAGGGGAAACGGCACATGGATTGACAGTGGTAATTTCGCCGCTTCAGTCACTTATGAAGGACCAAGTCGACAATCTCGAGAAGAAGGGATTGACGACCGCCGTTACAGTAAATGGATTGCTTAATCCAATAGAACGTGCCGACGCATTTCGGCGTATTGCCGACGGATCCGCAAATCTTCTCTATATTTCGCCCGAGCAGCTGCGGTCAAAGACCGTAGAGAGCATTCTGTTGCGTCGCAATGTCGTTCGTTTTGTAATCGACGAGGCGCATTGCTTTTCGGCCTGGGGCCACGATTTCCGTGTGGACTATCTTTACATCGGGGACTTCCTTCGCAAGTTCCAGGAAAGAAAATCGCTCGTTAAACCGATACCAGTTTCCTGCTTTACGGCTACAGCCAAGCAAAAAGTCATAAGCGACATCTGCGATTATTTCCGCGGGAAGACAGGCGTCGCTCTGGATGTCTTTGCTTCCAATGCCACGCGCGAGAATTTGCATTATGCGGTGTTGCACAAGGAAACAGACGCTGACAAATATGCTGCACTTCGCCTTTTAATCGAACAGAAGGACTGTCCGGCCATTGTGTATGTGTCCCGGACGAAAAGAACCCGCGAGCTTGCACAGAAGCTGACTGATGACGGATTCGCGGCGTTGCCTTTCAATGGCAAGATGGATCCTGACGAGAAGATAAGAAACCAGGAGGCGTTCATACAAAACGATGTAAAGGTCATCGTCGCGACTTCTGCGTTCGGAATGGGAGTTGACAAGAAGGACGTCCGGCTTGTTGTTCACTATGACATCTCCGATTCCCTGGAGAACTATGTTCAGGAAGCCGGACGTGCGGGGCGAGATCCATCGCTTAAGGCCGAGTGCTATGTGCTTTACTGCGACGACGATCTCGATAAGCACTTTCTCATGCTTAACCAGACCAAGCTCAGTTTGAGCGACATACAGATGGTCTGGCGCGCGATAAAGCGAATGTCTCCTGCTGGACGTCAACTCTGCACGTCGGCGCTGGAACTTGCGCGCGCGGCGGGTTGGAGCGATTCTGTTGCCGACATTGAGACACGGGTCAGGACGGCGATTGCGGCGCTCGAAGAATCTGGGTATGTGAAACGTGAACAGAACATGCCGAGGGTTTACGCCACTGGGATTCTCGCTTCCAGCATGGCAGAGGCGGCGGCTCGCATTGACAGCTCCACTCGTATGGACAGCAGTCAGCGCGAGACGGCGAAACGCGTCATGAAGTTCCTGATCTCGGCTCGTAGCATTTCAAAGGCGGGGAATGGCGATGCAGAATCCAGAGTTGACTACATTGCCGACATCCTCGGCTTGGAACGCAAGGAAGTCGTCAGCATCATTGACTTAATGCGGCAGGACGGTCTCTTGGACGATACGCAGGACATGGCGGCTACAATATTCCGAGATGACACTGCGAGGAAATCCACCAATGTGATTGATCGTTTTGCCAGGGTAGAGCGGCTTCTCATGGAACGGATTTGCAGGGGCGAGGGAGATCTGAACCTGAAGGAGCTGAATGATGAGCTTTCGGGTGGTGCAGGATATGCCAACGGCGTAAAGAACATGCGCACAGTAGTTAGGTTTTGGGCGTCCAAGGGATGGGCCAAGAAGGAGGAGCGCCAAAACAGCGACTATGTTCGTATAGTTCCAAACATGGCGCCTGAGAAGTTGAAAGAACGCTTTGACAGGCGAATGACCATTGCAAAGTTTGTCGTTGATAGCCTTTTCAGGAAGGCATTTAATGCGCAGAAAGAAGAAGGGGTACGGGGGGATGGTTCTAGCACCGAATGCACGGTTGGCTTCTCTCTTGTTGGGATGCTTGACGATTTCAACAATGCTCCCAAACTTGATTTTGGAGATCGACTGGCAAGCTTGGACGAGATGTCAGAGGCATTGCTTTACTTGTCGAGAATCGGGGCGATGAACCTTGAAGGAGGGTTCCTTGTCATTTACAACGGCATGTGCCTCAAACGCGTTGTTGTAGACAACAAGAGACTATTCCGAAAGGACGATTACCTTACGCTTGATGCCTACTATCAGCTGAAGATACAGCAGATACACATTGTCGGTGAGTTCGCCAACATGATGGTTCGCAACTATGGTGCGGCCCTCAAGTTCGTCAACGACTATTTCCAGATGGAGTACACCTCCTTTATAGCAAGGTACTTCGGGGGCGAAAGGGCGAAAGGCATACGGAGCGGCATTACGGCTGCGAAAAAGAAACAGCTGTTCGGCAAGCTCTCAGACACGCAGCGGAGAATCATAGCAGATGATAAGTCAGATGTGATTACTGTTGCTGCTGGGCCTGGTAGCGGCAAGACGCTTGTCCTTGTTCACAAATTGGCTTCGCTTTTGCTTCTGGAGGATGTTAAGCCTGAAGGCCTATTGATGTTGACCTTTTCTCGGGCTGCTGCAGTCGTATTCAAGAAGCGACTTTTGGAGTTGATCGGTACAGCCGCGCATTTCGTAGAGATCAAGACATTCCATTCGTATTGCTTTGATCTTGTTGGAAAGGTCGGTAGCCTCGAATATACCGATATGGTAGTGAAAACGGCAGCGACGATGATTGAAAACGGGGAGGTGGAGCAGAGCCGCATTGCAAAGAGCGTGTTGGTAATTGATGAGGCGCAGGATATGGATGCCGATGAAGCGCGACTCGTACATGCACTCAGGGTGACAAACGAAAGCATGCGAATCATAGCCGTAGGCGACGACGACCAGAACATATTCGGATTTAGAGGATCCGATTCGCGCCATTTGCGCCAGCTTTCTGCAGAGACCGGCGCGAAGTTCTATGAAATGGTTGAGAACTTCAGAAGTGCGGCGACGATTGTCGCATTTGCGAATGCTTTTGCGCTGACAATTCATGGTCGCATGAAGAATTCTCATCTGCGTCCTTCGGCTGGTGCTGCGGAAGGTGAGGTAAGGCTTGTAATGCACTCGGCGCACGATTTCGAGACGGCTGTTGTGGATGATTGTGAGCGAGAGCGTTTTCACGGCAAGGCATGCATTATGACATGGACAAATGACGAAGCACTTCGTGTCTTTAGTTGTCTTGTCCAAAAGGGCATCAAGGCACGGCTTGTTCAGTCCAATGATGGTTTTAATTTGGCGGATCTTGCCGAGCTTAGATATTTTCGGCGGCAGGCAATGAAACAGGAAGGCGCGAGCATTATTTCCTCCAAGCTGTGGGATGAGGCACGCAGCTGTCTTTGCGAGAAATACTCTCAAAGCGAGTGCCTTCCAGCTTGTCTTGCGCTGTTGGATGCTTTTGCGGACACGACGCAGGTGAGGTACAAGAGTGATTTTGACGAGTTTCTGGCGGAATCCAAGATAGAGGACTTTGGATGTGACGAAAATGGCGCAGTTGTGGTCTCGACAATTCACAAATCGAAGGGACGAGAGTACGATTTGGTGTACATGATGTTAAGTAGGATAGGGCAGATTACCGACGAGAAGCGTCGTGCCATTTATGTCGGCATCACGAGGGCCAAGAAAGCGCTTCGCGTACATTATTCGGATCGCGACTTGTTTGATGGCATTGATGCTGAGGGAGTCGTGAAGGCATCCTGTGCTGACATGCCGAAGAGACTTGCTAATGTAATTGTCCAGCTTTCGCATAAAGACGTCGTACTAGATTTCTTTTTGGACAAAAAGCTGGTTGTCTTTGGTCTTAGGTCTGGTGATACGTTAATGGTTGATGGAAAGTATCTTTCTGCGTCGGTGGACGGGCGGATTGTGCGAGTTGTAAAGCTCTCCCAGTCATTTATTCGAAAGTTGTCTGAGTTGACAGGCAAAGGATATAGAGCGCAGTATGCCAAGGTTAGGTATATTGTCGCCTGGAAAAAGGAAGAAGAAGAGGGAGAGACAGCGGTAATTCTCCCTGACTTGTTTCTTTCATGTGGGCCAATAGGGGGCAATGCATAAGGAGACCTGCGTTTGAGAGGATTATGAACAGCTGTTTTCTGTGCTTCGTTATGCGTCAGCCTGTCGATTCGTGACGTGAAAAATGGTATAATATACTCATGAATTTGAAAGAACAAACAGGACAACCAGGACAACCGGGACGGGCAGGACGGCTTGGGCGACGGAAGTTGACGGGACGGATGGGACGGCTTGGACGGCGGAAGCTGACAGGACGGACAATTGCGCAACGGCACCGGATGAGGAAACTGCCATGGGGAGCAACGTGAAGTAATGGCTGACATCCCGAAGATAGTGCTGCCGCATGGTGGCTACAAGAAGCTCATTGTCTATCGCAAGAGCGACGTGATCTATCAGGGTACTGTCGTGTTCTGCCGCCGCTTCCTCCCCGCCCATGGCGACCGCACTGTTGACCAGATGACACAGGCCGCGCGAAGCTGCAAGCAGAACATTGTCGAGGGCAGCGCGGCGAGTGGCACAAGCAAGGAAACCGAAATCAAGCTCACCAACGTTGCGCGTGCCACGCTTGACGAACTGATCGAGGACTACCTCGACTGGCTCAAGTCGCATGGATTCGCGGAGTGGCCGGCCGACGACGAACGGCGCATTGCCGCGCGCGACTACGCGAAGGCGCATGCTGACTGGGCGGATTGGCAGCAGTTCTTCGAGTCGCGCCCGGCTGACACGGTGGCGAACTTGATGCTGACAATCTGCCACCAGACGCGCTATATGCTCGACAAGATGGTTGCCGCGCAGGAGGAAGACTTCAAGAAGCATGGTGGCGTTCGCGAGCGAATGCACGCAGCCCGCACCGCCGCCCGTGGCGAAGAATGGGACAAGTGCGTGTATTCTCGGCTTGACGCCGCCGAGGACGCGGCGTCGCTTGAGGCCAGGGCGAGCGAAATCAAGCGCAGGGTCGATCAGGCTGTTTGGAGCATCAAAAAGAGAAAGGGTTGGCAATGACGGCGGAGACGAGACAGCCGGGACATACGGGACAACCGGGACGAACGGGACGGCCGCGACAGGCGAGGGCGGCAGGTCTCGTAGGTCTTGTCTGTCCCGTAAGTCTCGTTCCCTCGCTTTCAGGAAAAGAACTATGTTTCCACTCTTAAAATACACCGCTGAACAGGTCGATGAATACTTCTCGAAGGTGACGCCGGAGATGGTGAAGGCGTCGCTTGCGAAGGACAGGCACGACTGGTTCGACCTCCTGAACCTCATCTCGCCTGCGGCGTATCCGCTAATGGACGAAATGCGCGTCAAGGCGCGGCTTGCGCGAATCAAGTACTACGGCAAGACGGTGAGCGTCTACGCGCCCCTCTACATCGGCAACACGTGCGTGAACAACTGCCGCTACTGCGACTTCCGCCGCGAACACACGGGAACGGTGAGGCGCAATCTGACGCTTGACGAAATCAAGGTCGAGGCAGAGGCGATACGGAAAAGCGGGATCGACAACCTGCTCATCGTCGCTGGCGAAGACCCGAAGGTCAATTCGGTTGAGCATTTCTGCGACGTCGCGCGGCTCTTGAAGCCGATGTTCTCCAACCTCTCCCTCGAAGTCGCACCGCAGACAGAGGAGGGCTACCGCGCGATGTTCGAGGCGGGGTTTGAGTCGCTCACATGCTTTCAGGAGACGTACGACCAGGAGCGCTACAGGTACTTCCATCCATCCGGTCCGAAGGCCGACTACGAATGGCGGCTCTGGACGCAGCTCCGCGCAGGCAGGGCCGGCTTTCGCATTCTCGGGTGCGCGTTCCTCCTCGGCCTCACGCCTTGGCGCAGGGAGGCGGCGAGTCTCGCGGCGCATGCGCTCTACTTGATGAAGGAGTGCTACGAGTCGAAGGTGCAGTTCGCGTTCCCGCGCTTCTGCACTGTCGAGGGAGGGTTTGTGCCGCCGTGCGAGGTGGACGAGCGCGACGTCGACCTGATGATGCTTGCGTTCAGGATTTGCTTTCCGCAGTGCTGCATGACGGTCTCGACGCGCGAGGCGCCGAAGTTCCGCGACTACATCGTGCAGGTCGCGGCGGACAACATGAGCGCTGGCTCGCGCGTCACTCCGGGCGGATACGCCGTCCTCGAGAAGGAGCGTGCGGCGGACGTTGCGCAGTTCACGCTCACCGACAGGCGCGCGCCGAAGGAAGTCTACGCGGCGATCAAGGCCAACGGCCAGGAAGTCGTCTTCAAGAACTGGGACAACAGGATATGACGGGCGCAGGCAGGATG
>JAEEGL014795668.1_pt1 | contig 19828 bp, 22 predicted proteins | sample 9134231 | NCBI WGS metagenome assembly JAEEGL01 (sample SAMN16246548, study PRJNA631951) | gut metagenome | biome: gut microbiome; feature: rumen; material: fiber-attached | host: Bos | place: Iran: Karaj | collected 2018-10 | reverse complement strand
TTGACAATAATAATATATCATATTATTCGTTTTTTTTAAAATTATTTTTATATTTAACGAGCAAAAAATGTGCATTTTCTAATGAAAATACACATTTTGGGTCGTAATGCACTTATTTGTGCACTTTAGATTGAATCAACGCTTTTTAATGGTGAAACTTTATATACTTTATTATTCTTTAATTGAATAATTGTAGTTTTATCTAATTGTTCTAAAACATTAGAATCTATATCATTTTTTTCATCTTTTTTACTTGCTAAATATCTTAATCTATTTTCACACTTAGAATCTACATCACTATTTGCTTTATCCACAAAAACTAATACTTCTTTATCATCCTTTAAAAGAAATATACTAGATTGTTCTTCTCCAATATATACAATAGGCTTATTCAATTCTTCTTGCGCTATTAATAGATTATCAAACTTTTTAACAAATAAAATATTATCATCACCTAAATCATAATCTTCATTAGAATAAACTAATATAGAATCATATGTCTTTAATATTTTTTTAATTCTTTTACTATATACTGTTTTTTTATCTTTTTTTGTAAATACTAAATAACAACAATATATAAATAAAATAGCAGTAATAGAACAACTAATTATAAAATAATTAATTATATCGTTAAAAAGTAATAAAAATGATATAAAAAACATCAATACAGTAATTATTCCAAATAAAATCATTTTTTTATTATTATTCATAAATTCACCTACTTAAACATTATTGCTGGATACGCTATATAAGGTATTTTAAATTTAACTTTACCCTTAATTTGTTCCTTTTTTACATAATTAGAATCTGCAGTATTATTAAAATCACCTTTTGTAATAAAAGTATTATCAGAATTAACCTTTATAATCCTATGTACAATAACTTTATTTTTATCATCTAGATAAGCAACAATATCTCCTTCTTGTAATTTATCTAAATTAACTTTCTTTTCTATAACAACAGCATCTCCTATTTTTATATTAGGAGTCATTGAACCAGTTTCAATTCCAATCAATTTAAACGGTCCAACACCAAATATTAAACATGCAGTTGCAGAAATTGCTACTAAAACAGGAATATCCGATAATTTTACTATTTTTTTACCAAATTCATGTTCCTTAATTCTCTTATAATTATATATTATCCTAGATGCATACATAACTATAATAAAAGGTAATCCTAAAGTAAAAATACTAATTAAATAATCACCTAAATCTGGTTGTATTGGAACAATATAAAAATATAATCCAATTATTAATCTATATATTAACGAAGGTACATAACCTGCATAATAAGTAAGATAAGAACACATAATATTTCTCATAGAAATTGGTAATATTGTTAATACAATAAATTTAAATGTAGTATTTAAATCTAAAAATGACCTATACGTAATATATAAATTTATTTCAAATAAAGTAAGTAAAAAAGTTAAAAGTACTATTTCAGCTTTCTTATCTTTGTTAGCACTTATAAAAACATATCTAAATATTTCTGTAGCACATATAATAATAGCAACACTAAAAGTATTATTAAATATAGAATACGGCCTTAATGAATATGAATTTGATAAAAAACCTAATGCTAATCCTAATCCATATGTACCAACAAAATATAAAAAAACGAATGCTACAACAAGTACTATAAATTTATTTTTTAATTCACTATTAAGTATTTTTCTATACCCTAAAAATAATATAGAAATAGATAATAAAATAATCATAAAAGCTGCAGTAACACTATCATTATATTTTAATAATTTTGTATATACAAAGAATCTATATAAAAACATATAAATAGTTAATAAAGCTAATAAACAATAGTTTTTAACACTTCTTTTAGTCACATTCATATCCTTATTCCACCTATCATATTATACAATATATATTTTACCACATAAAAAATAAAAAAAAAAGTAATCTTTTAAATTTTACTCTTTTTTAATTATTATAACTATTAAATACTAAATTAGTTAATAATTCTTTAGTAGCACGATCCATATTTTTCATATTATATAATACCTTTATTAAATTTTTTAGTTTCTTTAAATCAGTTAAATCATTAACTTTAGCTTCTTCAAATATTTTAAAAATCATTTCTGTCATTATTCTTCTTTCATAATCATTATGTATATTTAACCAATATAAAACACTATCATGTAATTTAATACTTTTATTAGATAAATTTCCTTTTGATATCTTATCATCATCTATAAGCCAATACGATAATGAATGAGATAATATATTATTTTTACTTGTTTTTATTACATAATAATCATCTGTTCTAAGAAGCATTCCTACTACACTATTTTCTGGTACTATATGAATAAACTTTTTCTTTATACGTTTATATTTTTTTGATTCAAACTCTTTTTTTCTAAGACCCGGTCCATCATTACTATATACTTTAATTACTTTATTTTTCTTATACCATTTCATAAACATAGAAGAAATAAGTGCTAAATTACCACCTTTAGAATGACCTCCTATTATTACTTTAGGTCCAAACATACTAATATTTTTATTAACATAATTAATTGCTTCTGTATGAGATGATACAGGAAAATAACATGATAATTCAAAATCTTCTTTCCATCCACTAACTAATGTATCAGTTCCTTCAAAACATATATATTTTAATTTTTTAGATATATTAAATGTCATAGCGCAAAACTGCATATTACCACTAAATTTATATTCATAATTACTTAATATAATATTTTTATATCTTATTTTATCTTTAACTACTTTTAATAATTCATATACATCATCTGCAATTATACCAATTCTTTTTAAAAAACTAGTTTTATATGTTTTAATATATTCATTAGCTATCTCTTCTAAAGTATGTATATTTTCATTTATACTAGTATTAGAAAAATCCAAATATATTAAAGAACAAAAAACTAAATTATCAACATCATTAAAAGATTTATTATCAAAACTAATATTACCATATTTTTTTACATAATCAATCAACTTTATCATTTTTAAACCTTTCTAACTTTTTATATATTTTAAACTTAGGAAATGCATTTTTAATATGTTTATATATAATTGATTTTTTATCAATAAACTCTAATACTTTTCTTTTAATAATCTCTGTATTATCTGCAGTTTGTCTTTTAATTTCATTTTTTATTTTATTCATAACATTAAAAGATACTATATTATCTATTATAAATATAATTAATAAAATAATAGTAATTATAATTCTCACTTCATAAGGAATAATATTTACTAATTTTATTATATTAGGGTGAATAATGTATACCATAGCACACCCTAATAAACCAAATGGTAATGTAGTTTCTAAACATATTCTTCCATTTATATTAAATTTATACTTTGAGTAATCCCACCATCTTGCTTTAAATAGTTTTTCCATAGTAAATGAAGTAAAATATTCAAGTATAGAACATATAAATATAGACTTTAAAAATACTGATAAAAAATCATTAGAATTATCACCTATTAATAATAATATAAATAAAACACTAAAACCATATATAGGACATACAGGTCCAATTAAAAATCCTCTATTAATAAATCTTTTAAATTCAAAAAACTTATCAAATACTTCTAAACACCATCCAATAAATGAATAAATTATAAAATATAAAAAATATATACTTATTAAATCCACAATACCACTTCCACTTAACTAAATTATATATATTTATTACTATTTTAGCAAATTAAAAAATAGATACATATCTATTCTTTAATATTATTATAATAATCACTATCTAAATTACCAGATATTCTATTTATTTCAAAATCAATATAATAATTATTAGTATTATTTTCATCAATAAGTACATCTATAAATCCTTCTTTTGGCGTTGTATATGTTCTAAGTATATCAAAATTCTTATTTAATTCATATCTTTGACCATTAATAAAAATAGAATTTGTTACTATTTTATTTGGAAATAAATAATTCAATATAAATAATATAGGAGAATTTGTATATACTGATGATACCTTCTTTTTATATGGTACTCGCTTAATTAATATTGCATCCATACTTAATTTCTTAACTCTTTTTATTTCTTTTATTTTACTTATCATACTAATAATAAATATAATAAAGAATATAAAATAAAATCCATAAACATATATAAATATAAAATTAAATTCAAAATCATGATTCTTCTTATATTCTGTTTCACATATATTTGCTTTTTTGGAATAATAATGAACAATTTCATTATCATTATTTGGTTTTACATTAGAATATATATTAGGTTCACATACATATTCTGTATTATTTACTATATAATATAATTTCTTAGAATATAAACCACTTGAATTTGATACAATTTCTACTCTTGAAGACATTATTTCTGAATCAATTTTTTTAGTTAATATAAAATTATACATAATACTCTTATATAGTAAAAATGAAACTATACATAACAATATAACTAATTCAATAATTCCCATAATAATATTTTTATACTTAACACTATACATATAATTAACACCTCTTTTTATTACTTTAATTTACTAAATATATTTTTTAGATCATCATGTATAACTAAATCAGCTAAATAATCATATGGAGTACTATCTCTATTTAATATTACTAAGTATTTACCATTAAATAATCTTACTAAACTACTAGCAGGTTCTACTAAAAGAGAAGTACCTGCTACTATAAGCATATCAGATTTAATAATAGATTCTATAGAACTACTATATTCATATTCTGGTAATGATTCACCATATAATACTACATCTGGTTTAATTATTCCTCCACAACTACATTTAGGTATACCACTAGAATTAAATACATATTCAGCACTATATTCTTTATTACACTTAATACAATAATTTCTCATTATAGTACCATGTATTTCATATACATTTTTATTACCTGCTTTAGTATGTAACCCATCTATATTTTGTGTAATAATAGCACTTAATTTACCATTATCTTCTAATTTTTTTAAATAATTATGTGTAATATTAGGTTTAGCACTCAAACAATTCATTTTATCTTTATAAAATTTATAAAACTTATCTGTCTCTTCATAAAAGCATGTTGAACTTAACATATATTCAGGATTCTCTTTATATATACCATCCTTACCTCTAAAATCTTTAATACCACTTTCAGTAGATACACCTGCTCCACCAAAAAATACTATATTATTGCATTCATCTATCATACTTTGTAATTTATCTATATCATTCATTCTTATCACTCTTATTCCTATTATAATGAAATATATATTGTATTACTAATCCACAATTATCATTATATTTATTTTTCATATATTCTCTTATATCTTTAACACTATCTAAATTATATTTTCCCTTCATATATTTTTTTACCCATGTATCTATAGGAAATACATCAAATCTATGATAACCAAATAATAAAATACAACTAGCTACTTTTTCACCTATACCCTTATTATTCATTAAATAATTAAGAGCATCTTCACTATTCATATTATCAATACTATCTAAATTAATTTCTTTATTAATTATCTTTTGTACAAACTCATATATATATTTATCTCTAAATCCTGCTTTACAATTTCTATAATCTTCTATACTAACATTCTTTAACATACTAGGTGTAGGAAATAAATAATAATCTTTATTTCTAAATACTACTTTAGTACCATATTTCTCAGATATAATATTTAATGTATTACGTATTTGTGGTACACCATTATTAGCACTCATTATATAACTAATTATTAATTCAAATCTAGGTTCATTAATCATCTTTAACCCTTTACAAGTATCTACTAAATACTTATTAGAAGAATCAATATCTATTATATTTTTATTTAAACTATCATAATCAAAATCTAAATCTAAGTATTTAGTTATTACTTCTTCTATGTTATCCATATTATTAGAATCAATAATTAAATAATCATTATCCATTTTTAAATTAACTACCCTATCACTTAGTATTATTGTATATGAATTATCATCTTCTTCATAAAATCTAAATATTTGTCCACAAGTAACAGTATCTTTTAAATTAAAATTATTTACTCTTAACTTCATATAACCACCTATATTTATTATATCAAAAATAGTTAGTATAAACTAACTATTTTCTTCAATATATTTATCTAAATCTTCTTTCCAACTTTCTTCTAAGCAACCATCTTGCATATAACATTTTGATGCACATCCTACTGATTTAAATAATGTTGATATACCCTTTTTATCTTTCTTATAACTAGAAATATTCTTTTTAGATATTCCTAAACTAGTACCTTCAGCATATGAATCAATATCTGCTCCAATATATATAAATTCATAATTATCATGTTTTTTTATCATAGTTTTTATTTTATTTTTAGAATATTCTATAGAAGCATTTTCATATCCATCAGTTGTAATTACAAATAATGCTTTCTTACTATTTTTACTATCTAAATAATTAATACTTTTTCCGATAGCGTCTAATAAAGCAGTTGAGCCTCTTACATAATAATCATTATGTGTTAATTTTTTTACTTTTTTTATAGGTGTCCTTTCATTTAATACCTCATACTTATCATCAAATAATATAGTAGTAACTAATACATTATTATTTTTTTGTTCATTTAAATAACTATTATAACCACCTATAGTATCATCTTAAACCCCAGACATTGAACCACTTCTATCAAGTAAAAAAACAATATCCATTTCATCATATTTAATTTTTTTCATTCTTATCTCCCTCTTTCTGATATAATAATACTAGATTAATAATAATTATTGGTCACTTAAAAGGAGACATTTTATGAATAAAAAATTAAAACAATATATAGATTATTATATGACTCCAAAAGATAAATTTTCTTTTGGAAGTATGTTTAAATCAAAAATTGCTAAAGGTAGTAGTGAAAAAAGTATTCAAAGACAAGAAGTATTATGTGATGAAGAGATTGATGTGCATAACTTTATCAACATAAATAAAGATGAAAATAATTTTCAAAGACTACTTTTTAAATATATTGATGAAAGAAATTTAAAAGATAGTGATGTATATAACAAAGTACATATAGATAGAAGATTATTTTCTAAAATAAGAAGTGATATTAATTATCACCCTAGTAAAGAAACTGTAATTTTATTAGGATTATCATTAGAACTAAATGAAAAAGAAATGGATGAATTACTTAGTAGTGCTTCTTATTCATTACCTAAAAATAATTATTATGATTTAATAATTAGATTTTGTTTTATAGAAGGTATATATAAAATAACTGAAGTAAATAAATTACTTGAATCATATAATTGTAAACTTTTTAATTATTGACTTATTTAATTATTTTTTATATGATTATAATATAATAGGAAGTGTGGTGTGTGATATTTTGAAAAATATTAAATATTTTATTTTTATATTAATAATGATTTTATTAATAAAAATACCAAATGTAAAGGCGAAAGGAAATGTAGAAATTGAATCTATTGAATTAATAGAAAAATCAGAAACAACTATAATTAATTCAGAACCAGCTATTAATGGTTTAAATACATCATTTGATTTAGGTTTTAAAAATATAAATGATTATGCTAAATACAAAATAACTGTTAATAATTCTACTGATGAAGACTATGAAGTTAGTGATAAAAGTTTAAATAGTAGTGAATATATTAAATATGAATATGAATTTGAAAATAATATTAATGTTGTAAAAAAGAATTCTAAATTAGTTTTATTTGTTACTATTAAATATAATAAAGAATTACCTGTTGATAGATTTGAAAATGGAGAATTTAAAGAAGATAATAGTATTATAATTAGTTTATCTAATGATTCTGACGATAGTACTACAACTAACCCTAATACTAGTGATAAATATAATATGTATATTATATTATTACTATTATCTAGTATAGCTATTATAGGATTAATACTTACAAAGAAGACACATGATAAAAGATATTTATCATTACTAGTTATTTCTTTAGCACTTATTCCAACTAGTATTTATGCATTAAAGAAAGTAGAAATAACTATAAGTGCTAAAACAACTATATATCAATATTTTAGTGTAGGATATCATATAAGTGATCCTGATGGTGATACAACAAATCATATTGTATATGTAAGAAAAGATTTAGCAGATGAAACTGATGATAAAACTTGTAATGAGTCAGATATATATACAATAAAATTATATGATGATTCAAATAGATATTACGTAGCATGTACAGATATTACAATAAAAGATAAAAATAAATATTCAACTGGAGATAGAGTAAATGTAGAAATAATAGATAGTTTATTCTTTACACGTGATGATTTTTCTGAAAGAACTGGATGTAGTACAGCTAATTCATGTCATCAAATGTTCTTATCTCCGCAAACTAATAATAATTTAAGTTATACTAGAGCTTTAAACCCAGCATATGATACAAATGATATAGATCGTATGAGTTTTGAATATTCCTATAATTTTGATGATGGAATGACAGCAATTTTTGTACCTAATTCATTTACCGTAACAAATCATAGTGTTATATTTGATGTACAAGTTATGCATCCTATCATAGATGATGGAAGAGTATAATATATAAAGAAAAAGAACTAAAATTAGTTCTTTTTTTTATATTATCTTAATTAATAATTCAAATAATAAAACAATAATTAATATTATAAATACTATTTTCTTATACTTACTATTATTTAAAAACTTATCTACTTTTGGTTGAACTAAATAAAGAAGTAAAGTTCCTCCTATAGCAAAATTTCTACTAGCATCCCAATTAACTCTCCTATTAATATTTAAAAAATCTCTAGAATAATCCCATAATAGTTTATGTGAATATACATCTATAAAATAATGAGCTATATATTCTACTAATGTTGTAATTATCCATATAGCAAGAAATACTAGTACTATTGTAGTATCAATATTTTTTATTTTATTATTATTACTCTTTTTTATATATAAATTAATTAATACTATAAATAGTATATTAATAATAAATAATATAAATCCATAATGTTCTAAATAATATGATACACTATATATCTTAGGTGTTGTATATTCAATTATAGTAGTAATAATAAATGTTACAATTGTAAATATTGATATAGAAGTATATATAATATTAGAAGAATAATGTTTTTTACTCATAAATCTTTTTAATATTAATAAAAGTATTAATATACCAAATCCATATATAGGTAAATAAGGGCCTAATAAAACTCCCCTATTAACAAACTTATGTCTAACTATTAAATACCATGATACTTCATATATCCATCCTATAAAAGCATAAACAAAAAATATAATATAATTATCCATAATAAAATTTAAAACTTTTTTCATAACATACCTACTCTATATAAAGTATACCACTAAATATATATTTTTTCTTTATATTTCTTATTTATTATAAAATATTTAGATAACATCTCTCTAGCACTTCTTAAAGAAATAACTATATTACTATCTTCCTTTATATTTCTAAATTTTAATAAATCATAATAATAATTTTTTAATCTATTATCATTTTTAATTCTTTGTTCATAATTTTGATTTGGATATTTACTATAATTTATTTTTACTAAAGGTACATTCAAGTATTTAGCACCCATAACTTCATACTCACTAGGTTCATCACCTAATACCATTATAGCACCTACTTTTATATTATCTCTATAATATACATATTCAGAATAATTATAATTACCATATTTAGTTAATGTAATATTAGTTCTTACAGAATTAAAATTAGGAGGTAATGAATTAATATTTAAATCATTATAATTACTATTAGTCATAATATCATCATTACTTTCTAAATATAATTGATTATATGGTAAAACATCAAATAATAATACTAAATCATCTACTGAATTACTTTTTACTTTATCTATTACACAATAATTATCTCCTATAGAACTTAAACTTATATAAGACTTACCAATAAATTTATTAGTTTTAAAATCTATTAATTTAGAAGTATTATTATACTTATTCATCTCATGTATAAAAGTAACAAATGGTAATCCATTCAAAGTTATATATTTAATACCTTTATAATCTTCTATAAAATAAGATTTTTCATTATTAACTTTAGGAACATCATAATACTTTATATTTATTAATTCATTATAATTAATTATTTTCTCATTTATTTCTTTACCATAATAATTTTTTATATCTCTTTCAAAATTCTTAAATAAATTCCATATACAAAAATAATCACTATTATTTATATTAATTGCTATATTATTTAGTTTTTCTATATCTTCTTCTAAATATATATATTCCATTACTTCAATAAAATATCTATATTCCATTAAAACACTTTCTAAATAATTAGTACTATTTATTAAATCAATTATTTTTTTACTATTTATAATATATTTTAATATATATGATACTTTATTATAATCTAAATTAAATAGACAATTAAGTATTACATTCTTAGTATATATAAGATTATTTAATAAAATAATATCTTCATTCTTTTTATGTATTTTATCTTTATATTCTTCTAAATCATTAATACTATTTACATACATATTATCATCTTTATCATATACTAATTTTTTTATTATTAATGTTTTCATCTCTCTATTATTATTTATAATATCTTTATTTTTTAATATATCATTATATATATTAAAATTATATTTATAATTATTTAACATATCAATAAATAAATTACTATCAAAATAATCAAATAAATAATTATATATATTATTAAACAATATATATTGATTATTATTTATTATATTAATTAACTTATTTCTTAATAAATCGTTACCATAAAATACATATTTAAGTATATATATACTATTAATATCATTATTTATATAATCTAATAAGTGATCATTATAATTAATATTTTCTAAAAAGAATACTAAGTAACCATAATTATATTCTAAATCTTTTAATATATTATTACATACACAAGGATACTTTTTATCATATATAGCTTTCATCATTTCATTATCTTCAATTATATATAATTTAGTATTTATATTTATTGTATATCCCCTATCAAATAATACTTTAATAATTGTTTTATCTAAATTAAAATCAATATAATCTATAATATATGGATTTATATTCTTATTATTAATTATATATGATTGTATCCTGTTTTTATCATTTAATAATGACTTAGGAGTATTACTATTAATAACATAATTAGAATTAAATACTATTTCTTTCATAATATCTAAATAATTATTATTACCATTTTTATCATATATAAATAAATTAATTATATTTATATCTTCACCCTTATTAATAGCATGCATAAATGCATAAGTATTATTTAATATTTTTTTTGATGAATTAATAGTAATCTTATATCCTTTTTTAAATATATTATCTATAAAACTATTATTAAATTCATTATAATCATCATAATAATCTATAATAGAAGTATCATAGCCATAATCTAATGCTTTAGATAAAGCATATACATTATTCTTTATTCCTTTAGGACTATTTTCATTAATTATATATTTATTAGTAAATAATATATCTAATAATTCATCATCATTTATATTAATACCTTTATATGAATTAATTATATATATATCTTCTCCATTATTTATATAATATTTAAATAGATTAATATCATCATTCATAGTTGAATTAATACTACATATTTTATAATCATTTCTATATAATAATTCATAAAAATCTATATTAAATTTTATAAAACTAGTATAAAAGAAATCTATATAATTTGGATTAATCTTTAAAGCATCTACATATAAACAATCATTTAAAGATTTAGGAATATAATTTTTAATTATAACATCATCAATAGTACAATTTATATCTTTAGTAATGCGTGCTAAAGACATTACTAATTCTTTAGTATTATAAGTATTATTTTTAAACCAATTATAATATTTATTATATATCAATACTTTTTCTTCTTTAACAAATGTATTATTAGTACAATATAATTCTAAATCATATAAATTATCTATGTTCTCTAAATTATTCATAATTACCTCTATCTAATTATAATATACATTATTATATATTATATTTCAATAAGAAATGATATAATAATATTGGTGATATTTATGGAATTTATAGAGTATAGTAAATGTAGTACATGTAAAAAAGCAAAAAAATTTTTAATTGATAATAATATTATTTTTGATGATAGAGAAATAAAAGAAAATATTCCTACATATAAAGAGATTAATAATTGGATAAAAAAATATAATATAGATATTAATAAACTATTTAATACATCTGGATTAGTATATAAAAATTTAAATTTAAAAGATAAAATTAAAACTATGTCAGATGATGAAAAAATAAAATTATTATCTAGTAATGGAATGTTAATTAAAAGACCATTACTTATAAATAATAATTATATGTTAATAGGTTTTAAAGAAAATATATGGAAAGAATATCTAAATAAATAGATATTTTTTTATTATATATGATATAATTAATATGGTGATAGAATGAATGATATAGTAATTACAATGAATAAAGAAAATGAAAATACAATGAAAATTAGTTTTACTAGATTACCTCAAAATATAGCTGAGTTACAAAGTTTACCAGAGGATAACTTTAAAACGCCAGAATATGCATGTGCATTATTTGTAGCACTTATGACAAACTATGAAAGAGATCCTGAAGAGACTATGAAGATGCTTGATTATGTTAATGGTCCAAATGAAGTAAGTGTTATGGATAAACAATTCTATAAAGATAGAATGGCTGGAAAAAATTATAAAGCTTTTTCATTTTTTGAAGGAGCAACTCCAGATAATGAGTATACACCAAATACTCCATATACTACATATGTTAAATCAAATATGTATACTGATACTAATCCAGGATATAAAACTTTTTGGATGACATCAGGTGGTGCTGATAACGATAGACAAATAACTGTAAGATTAAAAAATTCAAATCAATATTGGTATTTAAATACTAATGGATTATTATCAGATATAAGAATACCATCAAGTCAAGATAAATGGAACTAAAAAAAAGTTCCTTTTTTTTGGAACTTTTAACTATTTTGTACTTTATTTAAAACTTGTTCTAATGCTAAAGGGCCTACAGTTTCAACATTATACCATCCACAATTAACCATTTTATCATATGTTAAAGCTTGATTTGATAAAGTACTATCTAACCCAGATTTAAGTAACTGTCTAACATCCTGATTAGAACTTTCTAAGGTACCATGTACATATACCTCAACTGTACTTTTTAAAATTAATAAATAATTATTCATAAATATTTTATCATTCATTAGCTCTTATCCTCCAATATTGTAATTAAATTATTTTTAATACTAGTATGATTATCTAATTGTTCTTCCATAAAAGATACTAATCCTTCATCTTCAAGATTATCAATCATATCTTCACAAACTGATATTATTGTACTTTCATGTTCAATAGCATCTTCTATATATAATAATTCTTTTTGTGTCATAAAATTCCTCCCTTATTAATATGCACAATATTATTATTTTTATGTAAAAAAATAGAAGGTCTAGCCTTCTATTTATCACTATTAAAATTTAATACTACCATTTGAATCTATTTTTTCGATAGTATGTTCTTTTGAATCTAATAAAAAACTATTAGATATTTTTTTTCTAATATCACTAACAATACTACTAGTTAAAATATCTCCAATTTCTTTATTAGCATGCATTTGTAAAACTTGATCAATAAAAAGTTTTGCATAATCAATATATGGTTTTAAAACTTTTGCTACTATAGGTGATTTCATATCATATTGTTCTTGTATTTTATCTAATATATTATTATCTTTTATAAATTTATATGAATATACACATCTCATATTTACAAATAAGAATTGATTTAACTGCCAAATAAGTCCTGATACACCACTATTAACAACATGTTGACTTTGTATATCATTTGACATCAATATCCATTTATATCTAGGAGGATTATTTCCTTCTCTCATAAATCTATAATCTAAACTATCAGAAACTAATATATCTCTATAAACTGATACTTTTTCATCATCACTCAAATTAGCAACATTTCTCTCTAATATATCATTCTTAACATTTATTCTTGCAGCATTAATATATTTAACTTTAAACTGTTTAAAATCAAGTAATTCTGGATCTGAAAAAGAATCACTTTTAACCCTATTATTTTTCTTATCATATTCAAATAATTGTTCCTTAAAATTTGTACAAATAAATTTAAACCAATTAGTAGTAAACATTTTACTTAATTTATCAGTTTCAATTTTTAATTCTTTAGAACCATCATTAATAATAACTTTATCATCATATACATATATTTCAATATCATTTCTAAGATTATTATCTTCATTAAATAATACTTTAAAATCTGATAAATATTCTTTTACACCATCTAGAACAGGTTCTGAAAAATTATTAAGTACACTAATAACATCTGAATTAATTATAATAGGATTTTTATCCATATTAAACTTATAATAATTATTTAATAAATCTATCAAAGAATCATTCTCTGTTGGAAATATTGCAAATTGTGATAGATTATATGCTACATTATATATTCCAAGGGCTCTTTGATTAAATATATCTATTTTATCAGCATCCATAGTCATTGATAATGATGTTGATAACATAAACTTCATACTATCAGGTATTTGATAATCTCTCTCTTTCTCATGAATAAATATATCATCTATAGATTTAGAAATATCATAATTAAGCATTCCTTCCAAAGTATTTCTTATCTTTTTCTTAAAATTTATTATTTCTTCTTCAGGAACATCATCAACCCTACTTTTAAATGAATCTATCATATAATCGGTTGTTTCATCAATATTATCCCTATTTAATAATTTAATTTTTTCTAATAAATCATTCGATAAAGATTCTAATTCTTCACTTTCTTTTTGTCTTTCATCTTGATCTAAAAATCCATCTGCTATATCAAAATCAATAGAGCCTTTTTCTTTTTTTATTATATTACTTATACTAGAAATAAACTCATCTATAAATTTTTTATGTTTATCATTTATTTGTGTATTTACATAATACTTTTTATCTTCAGCCATACTATAAGCATAATTTATAAAATTATAAATTGAATTTAATAACTCAGTTGAATTTAATACACTTGAATCAATTGATGATTCAAAATGAGGTATAGCAGAATTTGCTTTTTGATGAAACTTAACTACTGTAGCAGCTATAGCTTCCATACATAATTTAGCTTGTTCTTCATCATTACCTTCAGTAAGCAATTTATGTAATTCAAAAGAACTTGCTATAGCGTAATAATATCCAGCAATCGCATGGTCAATATTCAAATTATCTATTTTCCCCTCTTTTTTTATCATTTCAGTATCTACAAGTGTATTATAATGAGCAGATTGATAAAATCTACCAATATCATGTAATAAAGCAGATAAAGTAATAGTATTTCTAAATAATTCTATGTTATTCTTATTAGAAATATTTTGATTATTCTTTAATACACAATCTGATTCATACATTGCTATATAAGTAATTCTTGCACTATGACCCAATTTTAAATACATATTATATAATCTAATTATTTTTGCTATTATCCATTCTTGTTCACTATTACGTTTAATATTTTCTTTATCATGATTATTTAATATATTAAAAGCTTCTAATACTTTATCCTTACCAAAAAATTTAAAGCATTCCTCAACAAAAAAATTATTTTTAAATAAACTTTTACAAAAATCATATTGACTATTTATATCAGATATACTTTCAAAAGGTAACTCATCTGTAGAAATATTTTTTAATTCTTCTTTACATATATTATAGTATTCATTTAATATAAGCCATGAATATTTTAATGAACCATTATCATTAGAAGTATCATCTAACCATTTTATTATCTCATAATCTGCCATACTCATTGGATTATTCATTTCCATAATTATTTATCCCTCACTTTTACTTACTTAATCTTATTTTTCCATATTCATCATATGATTCAAGTTGATTTTCAATTATAGATAATTTAGATTTAAATCCGTAAAAAAATTCTATCTTTTTAAATAATTTAGAATTAAAATAATTATTTCTTAAAGAAAAATCATCTGATAGTTTCCAACCAGCTCTTTTTGATAATTCAATATATAAAAGATTATTTATTATACTATAATATTCTTCAATTAAATAATCTATATCTGGGTATCTATATTTTTTTAGTAGTTCAGGATCAAAATTTTTAATCATATTTTCATATAAAGCACTATCACCTGTAACATATACATTATCTTTTATTAATTCATATTTAACTGATGAATTTATAATCTCTCTATTTATATTTTCAATTCTCATTACTTGCATAAATAAATCAACTAATTCTTCTAAACTACAAATTTTTAAAAAAGCATCTAATTTATTCCTATAATCATCAACTGTTTCAATTTCTTTTAACCAATCACTTAAAACTGTTTGAACTAAAATTTCATCTTTATATTTTTCTACATTAGTCATAGCATACATAATTTTTGCTTCATTTAATTCAATTTCATTTCCCTTTTTTAAATCAAATATTATTTTTTCCAATCTGATCACTCCAATTACTAAAATTAATGGTTTATATATTATATATATATATAATATATATTTGTCAAAATTATATTATTAATTATTTTTTTTCATATATTCTTCAACAATAGGTATTCTTTCCTTATCTTTTTCTCTATCACTGTTTATTAAATAATTATAGTATTTATTAATACTTTCTAATTGATAATCACCATATACTTCACAATTATAATCATTTTTAGTATCCAAAACACATTCTACTTTATCATTAACTACATACCAACCATTATCTTTTCTTTTTAAATCATAATTATCCATTAATTGTTTTAATCCTTTTTCTGTTACTGCTATATCAAGATCTCCAGCTGTTTCATATATTCCTCTAATTACTAATGCAGAACTAGATAATATCCAATACTCATTTTTATCTATTTTTAAACTATTAATTAATTCAATTAATTCTTCTTTATTCATTCTTTTTTCATTACTCATAAACCCTCCTATATTTTTTTATTATTACTTATATCTACCAATGCTTTAACAAAAATAATAGTTGTTGCACCTGGAAAAATATGAGCAACTTCAATATTTTTATTTAATTCTTCTTTATTAATTAAATTCCATTCTAACTCAAAACACCCCAATCCAATTTCTTTACTCTTTACAATAGAATACTCTCTAACAAACTCCCTTATTGTTCTCCCATTTCCCTCTCTAAAAGGATGACAATAAATTAGTGATGTATATATTTTAGATAAAACTTCACAAAATTGAAATACACTATTACAATTAGATAACTCATTATTTGTTCTTACAAATAATTCATCTAAATAAATATCGATATCGTTAATATCTCTCATCATCAAAAAGTTACCTCTTTTTTTCATCATATTAACTTTTCTATATTCCCCTGCAAATGGATATATATCTTCAAATAAATATTTATGAATGTTCTTTAAATAATTTTTATCAAAATTACATATAACTTCTTTTTCTTGTAACTCAAGTAATTTTTGAAAAGTAATTGTAGTTTCTATTTTTTTTAATTCTTCAAAATTTGTACAATTAAACTTATTTATCAAAACATCACTATTATCATAAAGATACTCATTCCATTTTTTTTCACTTTCCTGTTCTGTCATTTTTATCACCAATAGTCTTAACTTTTACACTATTCTTTTCTTCCTTATTACTTTTAACTTTATCAAAATCAATATATTTAATATCCTCTTCATCAAAAAGTGCTAAAACTTTTTTTAATTTTTCTTCTTCATTATCCATATCATCACCATATTAATAATATCAAATTATAATAGTAAATGCAAAAGAATTTGTTGCAACAACAAATTCTTTTTATTCTAATTTAACTAAATTTTAAATTTTCTATACTAATATCATTTTGGGTTATAGTCTTGAGTATTTTCTTTTGTTTTTTATCTTTAACATTAGTAGCATGCTTAATAATAGTTTTTTCGTATATATTTCTAACAAATCTTGCATTACCAAAATTCTTAGTATTTCTATTTTCATTTATTACTTCTTCTAAATATTTAGTAGCATCTTCACCAACTATAAATCCATTTTTAGTAGCAAAACCATTAAATATTTTTATTAATTCAGGAGTAGTATAATCTTCGAATTCTAATGTATAACCTATTCTTGAAACTATACCAGAATTAGAATCTAAAAAATCTTGCATTTCTTTAGTATAACCTGCAAAAATAACAACTAATTTATCTCTATAGTTTTCCATAGCTTGTATTAAGGTTGCTATTGCTTCTGCATTATATGAATTATCACCTTTAACAGCAAGTGTATATGCTTCATCTATAAATAATACTCCATTTAAACTTTTTTCAATTACAGACATAGTTTTGGGTGCTGTTTGTCCTACATATTGTCCAACTAAATCCTTAGTAGATACTTCTATTAATTTATTTTCCTTTATATAACCTAAATTATATAATATACTAGATATTATTCTAGCTATAGTAGTTTTACCAGTACCAGGATTACCTAAAAATACCATATGTAACTTTATATTATTAATATTTAAATCACTTGTTTTTTCTTTTAAAGTAATAACATCTACTAAATCATATAATACCTTTTTTACCTTTTCTAAACCAACTAATTCATTTAAATCTTTAAATATTTCATCCAAAGATTTCTTTTCTTCAATCTTAGGTAATTCTTTATTAAAAGATATATATTTTATTAAATCATTTCTATACTCTACATAATCTATATCATTTTTATAAGTTGCTGTAATATAATCTAATAATTCTATTTTTTTATTATCATCTATTTCAACTTTATTTATTATTGAATCATATATATTTTGTACATCTGGATTAATACTAGTAATATAAAAATCAAAATACTTTTTTTTAATTTGTTCTCTACCTAAAAAGAAATTATTAATCTCTTCATTAGTACCAATTACTAATATAATAGTTTTATCATCTTTTGATAAAAATTCTTCTAAAGTATTAAAAAATACTTGTTGATCATTTAATTCAATATTATTTAATCCTTTTATATTATCAATACTTATAAATCCATATTTATCAAAATCTATATTTTTTTCAAAATTTATTAATGATATACTTTTCTTTGTATTATTTTTTATATAATTAAAGAATGTAGAAGATTGTTCTAATATATATAATAATTCTTCCCTTGTTTCTCTATTATTAACTTCTATAATAATATTAAAAGGTATATAATTAGTTTCTAATCCCTCTTTATATTTTCTCATATATTCTATTATTTTTTTAAGTAATTCTTTTGATTCATCATTTACATATAAATTATTAATTTTATCAAAAAGAGTAGTCATTATTTTTTGACTACTCTTTTGTATTTCTTCAGAATTATTATCTAACGATTCTACTCCAAAGAAATCTTTATAAATATCTTTAAAATAGTCTTTATTCATTATTTTTCAACATGAATTTCAAGCATCTTTTCTTTTAATTCTTTTTCAATTGTTTCAAGTTCTTTTTCAGCTTCTTGACGCTTGATTCTTCCACTCTTATGAATCTCAATTACTTTATCTAATGTTTCAATTAAATCTTGATTAGTTTTCTTAATTGTTTCAATATTAACAATTGCTTTTTCACTTTCCTCAGCAATTTCAATTGAACCTTGTTTTAAAGTTTCACTATTTTTAACTAACATTTCATTTGTTAATTTAGATACGTCTTGTTGTGTTTTTAGTGCTTGTTTTGCGTTATTTATACCAAGAGCAAGTACCATTTGATTTTTCCATAGTGGAATTGTATTTGTGATTGAACTTTGTATTTTTTCTACTA
>JAEEGL014501707.1_pt1 | contig 19828 bp, 6 predicted proteins | sample 9134231 | NCBI WGS metagenome assembly JAEEGL01 (sample SAMN16246548, study PRJNA631951) | gut metagenome | biome: gut microbiome; feature: rumen; material: fiber-attached | host: Bos | place: Iran: Karaj | collected 2018-10 | reverse complement strand
TCCTTGGTGCCTGCCATCCAAGGCTCGGAGGAAACCACCCAACCGGCGGAAACGGACGGGAAGACACCCCAGCGGTGGCCCTTGGCGAAGTTGCAGGAACCATCGGCACGGACAATGGCCGTGACCATGTATTTGTCCTTGTAGCTGTAGTTCGCACGGCCGAAGAAGGAGAGCAGGTTGTTGTAGGGAACGGTGTTGCTGCCGCCCATGCTCGCGTGCTCGTCGCTGGTCAGCGCTCCATCAACGGAGCTGAGGTTGGCGGACTCCCAGGTGCCGAACTTGGTGTTGGAACGGGTGCCGTTGACGCTCATGCCCCAGCCGGTGGCCTCGATGGACGTACCGACGAGGGCCTCCACGGTGTGGTCGTTGGCGAAGGTCTTCTTGTAGTTGGCCGTGAACTCCCAGGTCCAGTTGGTGGACACGCTGGCACTCTGTTTCACGCTGTCATATTCCTGGAAGGTAGATGCCGTCAGCTGGTACTCCGGCGTATATTCACGGGAGAAACTGCTGTTGGCGCGGAAACCAAAGGCGGTGCGGAGCTTGAGCTCCTGGATCGGGCTGACCTCCAGGTAAACATTGCCCTGGACGCGGACGCCCTTGCCCTGGCTCTCCTTGAGACACTGCTGCTCGAGCAGGTTGACTTCGTTGTCGCGGGCATCCCAGCCGTCGCGCAGCTGTTTCTCATAGGTATAAAGGGAACCGTCCAGGTCCCATGCCGGCAGGAGCGGGGTCTTGGTCAGGAGGTTGGACACATCGCTGCCACGGCCGGTCGTGCTCATGCCGCGGGAGTCGGTGATGGAAACGGTCACGTTCTCGCCGAGCTTGATGATGTCGCGGTTGTTCTTCCGAAGGATGGAGAAATCCGTATTGGCACGGACGGTGGTTCTGTCATAATAGGTGGGCTTGGGTGCGCCCAGGGTTCCTTCCGAATAGGACTTGGTAAAGCTGAAGGAGTACCGGACCGCGTCGCCGCCGCCGGTGATGCCCACCGCCAGGTTGTTGGTCGGGGCGTTCTTGTTGATGGACTCGGTGAACCAGTCGGTACCGTTCCACAGGCCCTTGCGGATCCAGTCCATCTGGACGGGCATGGTCTGCTCGATATTGTCATATTCATCGAGGCCTGCACGCTTGACCAGATCCAGGTATTCCGAAGCGGTGACACCGTGGACACCGTTGGTGTTCGGCGTCTGGAAGCCCATGTAGGCATCGAAGGTGACGGTCGCTTTCTTCTCGCCGACCTTGCCCTGGCGGGTGGTCACGAGCACGACGCCGTTAGCAGCACGGGCACCGTAGATGGCGGCGGAGGCAGCGTCCTTGAGGATGTCGATGGACTCGATGTCAGCAGGGTTGAGGTCATCCAGGTTGCCGCCGGCCACACCGTCGATAACGATGAGCGGGCTGGAGTTGCCGTTGGTGCCGAGACCGCGGATGGTAATGTTGTAGCTGGCACCCGGAACACCGCTGGACTGCACGATATTCACACCAGGAACAGAGCTGTAGAGGGCACCAACGGCGTTGGTGGTGTTCTGCTTCTGGATATCTTCACCGGTAATATTAATAGTGGAACCCGTGAGGAGTTTCTTCTTCTGGGTACCATAACCGATGACGACGGTCTCTTCGAGCATCTCGTTGTCTTCCTGGAGCGTGATGACCATGCCCTCGGCAGCGGAGACGGTGATCGTCGAGTAGCCGATGCAGGAGACTTCGAGCTGGGTGCCCGGCGCGACTTGGATGCTGAATTTACCATCCAGGTCGGTCGTTGCACCCGTGTTTGTGCCGGGGATCATGACGGCGGCGCCGATGACCGGCTGCTTGCCGGCATCAATCACCTGACCGCTGATGGCACGATTCTGGGCGGAGGCCTCAAGACCCCCCCATAAAGCACTGAATATCATTAAGATACTCGCAGCTTTCAGCAGTTTTTTGAACATAAGGAAATTGGTTTGATTAGAATATAAGGTATATAATTTGGTGCTACATAATTAACATGTGGTTTTGAACCCAAGCAAATATAGCCGGATTCAAAATCGACACGTATCAGTATGGGCGCAATTTGATTTGTATCTGGTTCAGGCCGTTTCAAATCGCAGCTGACCAATTTTTTAACGCCAGACATTTTTTTGAAAGTCTGAGAGAAAATTAAAAGGGCCGCCCTGCTGGACGGCCCTTGAAAGGGGTTTATGGTTTTGGGAAAATTAATCCCAACCAGGATTCTGCTTCAGGCCTTCGCCCTTCTCTTCGTTCCAGGGGTTCAGCTGAACCACGTCGAACGGGAACGGCATGAGCTCGTGCTTGCCGGCCTTGAAGCCGCCACCGAGTTCTCCCCAGCCGTCATCCTTGAAGGAGACGCGGGCCTTGTGCGGCTTGCCGGTGGTCTTCTTGCCCATGGAACCCTTGACATAGAATTCGTCGCCGAGATAAGGCGTCTTGTCGTGGGCTTTCCAGGCGAGCACCGTGGCGGCATCGCCCCAGCGGACGAGGTCGGGGAAGCGGGTGCCTTCCCAGCAGAGCTCGAACCACTTCTCCTGCTTGACGTTGTCCATCGTCAACTTGTCGTAGGTCGGGGCGCCGGCGCGCTTCGCCACTTTGTTGAGGGCGTCGAGGCCGTCACCACTCGTCTCGCCGAGCTGAGCGCAAGCCTCCGCGTAGAGGAGGAGCACCTCGGCGTAGCGCATGATGATGCGGTTCTCTTCGGTGACGGTCTTGCTGTTCGGAATCAGATCGGAATTCCAAGGAACGAGCTTCATGAAGTAGTAGCCGTAGTTGGCGTAGGTCTCATCGTACTTCTCGCAGTTCAGACCACGACGGAAGTCCATGAGTTTCTCATCCGCGGTCATGTCGGCGTCGGCCTTGTAGGAAACCTTGTGCTTCTTGCCGTCGGCGTCGGGGACGTCCACCGTGGAGGCACCCAGCGGGTAAGGATAGTCGGTGAGGAACTCCTCATAGGAGGCGAACCAAGCCTTGCGACGGGCGGAGTTGGGCTCGTGGGCCAGGATGGCGTCCATGAACTTCTGGGTCGGGCTGACGTTGTTGCCCCAGCCGTCACCGGCCTGCAGCAGCACGGAAGGATACTTCTTGATGTTGCGGAAGAACAGGGCCTGGTTGCGCTGGAAGTGGTAGTGCCATGCGCCGACGCTGATACCCTGGTTGTAGACGTAGTTCATTTCCAGCACCTTCTCCTCGTTGCCGTCACCGGCCACGCGGAACATGGTGAGCAGCTGGGAGGTCGGAACCAGGTCGTAGTTGCCGGAGTCGATCACCTGCTTGAGGACGGTCTTGGCCTCGCTCCACTGCTTGTCGAAGACGAGCGCTTTGCCGAGGAAGGCCTGGGCGTTGCCCGTGGTGATCTTCCAGGCGCCGGCCTTGTCGGTCTTGCCGTTACGCGGCTTGAGGTCGGGGATGGCGGTCTTGAACTCGTTGATCACCCAATCCATCAGGACCTGGTGGTCGCAGTTGGTCGGACGGGCGTCGCCGGCGAGCACGTGCTCCACGAGCGGCGGGGTGCCCCAGTAAGTAGCGAGGGTGAAGTGGGCCCAGGCGCGGACCACACGGGCCTCAGCCACGCAGCTCTTCTTGATCTGGGAGTCGCACAGTTCGCCGCTCTCGCCGTAGAAGTTGTCCAGGACGAGGTTGCACTTGTAGATCAGGGCGTACAGGTCCTTGTAGACCGTCTTGATGTGCGGAATGGTGCTGTCGTAGGTGGTACGGAATTCGTTCATTTCCTGACCGCCGGAGCTGGAACCGTTCTTCTTGCCGCCGCCCCAGTAAAGCTCATCGCCACAGGCGTTGGTGACCACGTTCCAGGCAGGGTTGTTGGAGCCCTGGTCGTTGATCAGTTTGATGAATGCGTCATAGACGGTCGTCAGGGCCGACTGTGCGTCATCGTCAGTCTTGTAGAAATCCTCGTATGCGATGACACCCTTCTGCTGGATGTCAAGCAGATTCTGGTTGCAGGAAGTCAGGGCCGTGAAGGCGGCCGCGCAGGCTAAACCGATAGTAAATATCTTTTTCATAATGCAGTCGGATTAGAAGGTAATATTGACACCGAACATCAGCTTCTTGGAGTTCGGGTAAGAACCCTTGTCCAGACCCATACCGGAGGTAGAGCCGGTGGAAGCGGTCTCGGGATCGAAGCCCGGGTACTTGGTGATCACGAACCAGTCATCCATGGAGGCATAGATGCGCAGGTCGTTGATGAAGATCTTCTTCGTCCACTTCTTCGGCAGGGTGTAGCCGAGCTGGATCTGCTTGATCTTGAAGTAGTCGCCACGGAAGACGACGGCGGAGGAGCTCCAGAATTCCTTGGTCAGGATGTTCTCGATCTTCGGGAGGCTCTTGCCGCACTCGTTGTAGAAGTAAACCAGGGAGTTGATCTGGCTGTGGTCCACACGATAGACGCAAGGCATCAGCTGATGGCCGGCGGCGCCGGTACCGAACGCGGTGAAGTCGAGGCCCTTCCACTCGAAGCGGAGGGTGAGACCGAAGGTGACGGGCGGCAGGGCGCTACCCATGTAGCTCATGTCGGCGTCCACCGGAGCCGTGGTCGTGCCAACGACGCCGTCAGCGTCCGGAGCGGTGTAGTACAGCGGCTGGCCGTCGGCATCCGTGCCGGCGTACTGGTAGCCGCGGAAGAACCATACCGGGTATCCTTCCTCGAACCAGGTGGAGAACTTCATGTTACCGAAGCTGGAACCCTTCTGGTGACCCACGGAAGGCTCCAGGTAGGTAACGCGGTTCTTCAGGGTGGAGAGGTTGCCGTTGATGCTGTAGTGGAAGTCACCGATGGTGTCCTGCCAGCCGATTTCGAATTCCCAACCGGTGTTGTTCACGGAACCGGCGTTCACGGTCGTGGAGGAGATGCCCACCTCAGCCACAGGGCTGATGTTGACGAGCAGGTCGCGGGTGTCCTTGTTGAACCAGTCCACACCGATGGTGAGGCGGTTGTTGAACATACGCAGGTCGAGACCGAGGTCGGTCTGGACGGAGGTCTCCCAAGTCAGGTTCGGATTCGCGAGGCCGTCCGGCTGGGAACCCAGGGTGAGGACGTCGGAATCGCTGAACTGGTAGTTCTTGCTGTTGTAGGAGATCGAAGTGGAATACGGATAGCCGGAGAGCACGGAGATGTTACCGTTGATACCCCAGGATCCGCGGATCTTCAGGAGGCTCAGGATGTCCTTGCCGACGTTGTCCTTGATGAAGCGCTCGTTGCTGACGGTCCAGCCGGCGGACACGGAGGGGAAGTAGCCCCAGCGGTTCTTCGGGGAGAGCTTAGAGGAGTCGAAGGCATCCGCACGGAAGTTGCCCTGCAGGCTGTAGCGGTTGTCGTAGCTGTAGATCAGACGGCCGAAGTAGGAGATCTGAGCGCTCTGGCTCGGGGTGCCGCCGCTGATGCTCTTGGTGCCGGAACCGTTGTCCTGGCTGAGGTAGCGGAAGTTCTCGGCATAGCCCTTGAGAGGATCCTCACCTTCCAGGCCGGCGCCGACGCTGCGGCTGTCGGAATAGGTGTAGGACATACCGGCCATTGCGCCGATGCTGTGCTTGCCAAGGTTCACGTTGTAGTTGGCGAAGTTCTCCCACTGATAGTAGTAGCTCTGGGAGGACGTGGCCGAAATGTTATAAGTCGTGGAATAGGACTTGGCGTTCGCGTAGTACGGCTCGGAGTAGTCGCTGCTGTAGCTCTGTTTGATGCGGTAGCCCAGGCGGGACGTGATCACGAGGCCCTTGACCGGGGTCAGGTTGGCGTACACGGTACCGCGGACCTGCCAGCCTTCTTCCTTCTTCTGGTTGCGGTCGCGATAGATGAGCGGGTTGATACCGTCACCTTCGAGGATCTTGGAGACAGCGTAGTACCAGCCCGGATGCTCGGCGGGACCGTAGACAACCTGCTTGCCGGCGTCAACGGCGTCCTTCATGCCCTGGCTGAGCTCGTCATAGGACTTGAAGTAGACCGGAGTGAGCGGGTCGATGACGAGGGTACCGAGGAGGCCTGCGCTGCTGCCGGCGTACTCGGAGTGCTCACCGATCTTCTGCTGCTTGCGGCGCTCGATGGAGGTGTTGGTACCGACCTGGAACCAGGACTTGATCTTGTAGTCGGCGTTGATCTGCGCGGTGAAGCGCTTGTAGGTATCGGTGTTGCCGCGTGCCATACCGTCCTCGTCCACGTAGTTGAGGGACAGGAAGTAGGAGCCGCGGTCGTTGCCGCCCTGGGCGCCGAAGGTGTGGCTGTGCGTCACGCCGGTCCCGTAAAGGACGTCGGCCCAGTTGGTGTCGGTCACGCCGTCCCACACACCGGTCTTGATGAGTTCGTCGGTGGCGGGCAGGTTGCCGAGCTGCTGCTGCCAGTCGATGTACTGGGCAGCGTTCATGACCTCGGCGTGGTGGCCGAGCTGGGCGAGCGTAATCTTGTAGTTGTAGAAGATGTTGCCATCCTTGCTCTTTTCCTTGCTACCGTTCTTGGAGGTGATGAGGACGACACCGTTACCCGCCTGCGCACCGTAGAGGGCGGCGGAAGCGGCGTCCTTCAGGACCTCCATGGCTTCGGTCAGGGAAGGATCGAGGTAGTTGATATTGTCGACTTTCAGACCGTCCACGATGAGGAGCGGGCCGAGGCCGGAGCCGGAGTTGGAGGAGATACCGCGGACGCGGATCGAGGAACCCTCACCCGGAGCACCGGAGTCGTTGAAGATCTGGACACCGGCGGCCTTGCCCTGGAGGGCGGCGGCGGCGTCGGAAGTCGAACGGTTCTGGAGTTCGGTCTCGCGCACAGAGGCGACGGAACCGGTCAGGTCGCTCTTCTTCTGGACACCGTAACCGATGACCACGGTCTCTTCCAGCATCTCGGTGTCGTCTGCAAGCGTGATGGTCATGCCGTTGGCGGCAGTGACGCGCTGCGTGGCGTAGCCGATGCAGGAAACTTCGAGGGAAGTGCCGGGAGCGACGCGGAGGGTGAAGTTACCGTCCAGGTCGGTGGTGGCGCCATTGGTGGTGCCGGGGATCATGACGGCTGCGCCGATGACCGGCTGGCCGCCGGTGTCGATCACCTTACCACTGATGGCTTGCGACTGTGCAGAGGCGGAGAGGCCTCCCAGCAAAGTGCTGAAGATCATCAAGATACCAGCAACTTTCAGCAGTTTTTTAAGCATTTTCGTTGGTTTTTAGTTAAAAAGGATTGGTATGATATTAGTTTCTTGCTAATGTCAAGCTGCACAAATCTAAAAAACTGCCTGACGCCGTCCAAATATTCAGAAATGTTAAATAATGATATGGTTATTTATAAGAATGTTTTGAAAAAATCGTGAAGAAACACACCATACTTTTAAAAATAGTGCAAAAACATAAAAAATCAGGGCCGCAGATGCTGCGGCCCCGTTGAAAGGTTGAGTAAAAGTCTGTCGACTATTTGAACTTGTAAGGCAGGTCGCCCTTCTTCCAGTTGGTGCCGTCGCCCCAGCCGGGGTTCTGCTCCAGGACTCCCTCGGCGAGCGTGACCTGGGACTCAGGAATCTTGAAGAAGCCACCCTGGGTGTCGTTGTAGCGCGTCATGAAGTCCACCGTGAAGGCGTATTCGCCCGTGGCCTGCTCGTTGAGGATCTTGTTGCCTACCTGGTTCTTGACGATCTCCGCGACATCACCCCAGCGGCGAAGGTCGTTCCAGCGGATGGCCTCGAAGCAGAGCTCGTAGCGGCGCTCCTTCTTCAGGGCGGGGAGGCTGTAGGCCACATCGCCCAGACCGGCGCGGGCGCGGACGGCGTTCAGGCCGCTCTTGCCGTTGTAGATGACGGCGCCGTCGGTGAGCTCGGAGTGCATCAGGAGCACGTCGGCGAAGCGCAGCCATACCAGGGACTGGGTCAGACCCTTCTGGCGGTTGTTCTCGCTGCCGTAGTAAACTCCGTAGCTGAGGTAGCGGGCGCTGTGGTCCTCGTTCCAGGCTTCGGCTCCGGCGTACTTCTTGGCGAAGAGGTTGGTATTCTCTACTTCCTTGGCCTTGTCGCCCTTGTATTTGGGGATCTCGACGAGGCGGTCGCAGATGGAGCCGACGCGGCGATAGTCACCCTGGTAGTCGGGATCCGCAGCCCAGTCGGTCCAGAGTTTCTCGCAGACGGGGCCGTTGGAGTAACCCTGCACGGAGAACGGGAAAGCGTCGGCCGTGGTCTTGCGGAGGTTGTAGTACTCGATGATGCGGTTGTGGTGGATCTGTCCGCCGTAACCGCCGGCGTAGTCGCCCTTGTTGCCCATCTTGACGGCGAACATGTTCTCGATGTTCTCGTCGCTGGCCCACACCAGGCCGTTCTCCTTGGCGTAAGGATAGTCCGGAGAGGTGTAGGGGTTGGTGTACGGCCAGAGCTCACGCTGGTCTTTGACCAGGCCGAAACCGCTGTTCTTGATACAGTCTGCCAGCCACTCGGCCACCTGGGCCTTCGTGATGGAGCCGCCCTCGGCGAGCGGAAGCTCGGACTTGCTGTAGAAACCGGTGTAGAACAGCCACACGCGGGCCATCATGCCCTCGGCGGCCCACTTGGAGGCGCGGCCCTCGCCGAATTCGGGATACTTCGTGCTGGGACCGACTTCGATAGCCTTTTTGAGGTCGGAGGCAATCTGGGCGTAGACCTCTTCGGGGGTGTTGCGCGGCAGGTTCTCCGGCTTGGTGGAGAGCACGAGGGGGACGCCGTTGAACACCTGGGCGAGGTTGAAATAGTAGAACGCGCGCAGGAAGTAGATCTCGCAGAGAAGCTGGTTCTTCTTGGCCGGGGAGCTCCAGACCGTCACATTGTCGATGGTCTCGAGCGCGTTGTTCGCGCGGTTGATGCCGGCATAGCGGTGGAGCCACAGCGGTTCCATCCAGCTGAGCTTTTCATTCAGCAGCCGGTCGACGCCCTGGGCGCCGGTGTTGCTCTGGCTGCCGCCGCCGAGGCGGTCGTCGGAAGCGATGTCGAAAATGAAGAACGGATCCTGTTCAGGGGATGCGAGGTTGTTGTTCATCATGACATAGATGCCGTTCACCATCTGGGTGGCATCCGTCTCGTTGAGCGGAAAGTTGGACGTGTCCTTCTTGGTAAGGCTCTGCGTATCCAGGAAGTCGTCGCAAGCTCCGAGCGTGAGCAGGCACGCTGCCGTTGCAATGAGATACAGTATATTCTTTTTCATGATCTTCAAGGATTAAAAGATGACATTCAGACCAATCTGCCAGGAGCGGGAGGACGGGTAGTAACCGTTGTCGATGCCGGAAGCCCAGCTGGCGCCGTTGCCGAAGCCCACCTCAGGATCCATACCGGAGTAGCCGGTGAAGGTGAACATGTTGGTGGCGGTCACGTACACACGGAACTTCTGCACGGGGAGGAACTTCGCCACGCGCTTGAGGTCGTAGCCGAGGGAGATGGTGGAAATCTTGAAGTAATCCGCATCCTCGAGCCATACGCGGGAAAGCTCGGACATATTGACGTGCTTGCCGTGCGTGAAGCGCGGGTAGTGGTTGGTGCTGCCCTCGCCTTTCCAGTACTTGGTGTACACGTCGGTGGTGTAGTTGTCGTCCGGGTGATCGGAGAACTGTCGGTAGCTCTTCGCCACCTGCTGGCCGAAGGCGCCGTAGCCGTTGAGGCTGAAGTCGAGGCCCTTCCACTGCAGGTTGATGCTCAGACCCACGTTGTAGTCCGGATTCGGGTCGCCGATCATGGTCTTGTCGTTGACGTCGATCGTGCCGTCGCCGTTGAGGTCCACGAACATGACGTCACCGGGCTGGATGGCGTCCTTCTGGAGGGACTTGCCGGCGTCGCCGCCGAAGTACTTGTTCAGGTAGTCCTGCTTCTGCTGCTCGTTCTGGATGATACCGTCCATCTGGTAGCCCCAGAAGTAGCCGATCGGATAACCGACCTGCACGCGGTAGAGCTCGGCGGTGTTCTGCGCGATGGCGTTCTCCGGACCATGGAGGATGCCCTCGGAGTTGGCCAGACGGGTGACCATGTTGCTGTTGTGCGAGAAGGTGGCGGAGATGCCGTAGGAGAAGTCGCTGTTCACGGAATCGTTCCAGGAGAGGAGGATCTCGTAACCGCGGTTGCGGATGTCACCGCCGTTCACGTACGGGGCGTTGGTACCGTAGGAGAGGAGCACCGGGGCCTGGACGAGCCAGTCCTTGGTCATCTTGTTGTACCAGTCGAAGGAAATGCCGAGGCGGCTGCGGAAGAAGCGGGCGTCAAAGCCGAAGTCGAGCTGCTCGGAGGTTTCCCATTTCACGTCCGGGTTCGGCAGGATGTCAGGGTAGGCGCCGATGGCCGGGGCGGACTTGTCGTTGAAATAGTAGTTGCCGCCGAGGGAGATGGTCGCCAGGTACTGGAACGCGGAGATGTTGCAGTTACCGTTCTGGCCCCAGCTGGCGCGGAGCTTGAAGAAGCTCAGCCAATCTTTGCTGAAGTCCATGAAAGGCTCGTTGGAAACCACCCAGCCGGCGGAGACGGAGGGGAAGATACCCCAGCGGTGACCGCGGGCGAAGTTGGAGGAACCGTCGGCGCGGAGCACCGCGGAGAGCAGGTAGGTTTCCTTGTAGTTGTAGTTGATACGGCCGAAGAAGGAGGACAGGGCGCCCTGGCTGTTCGGGCTGCCGCTGATGCTCGTGAAGGCGGGATCGACCACGTTCGCATTGCTGATGTAGGCATGCTCGAAGGAGCCCGGGAACACGGAGTTGGAGTTGGTGGCGCTCACGCTGTTGCCGTAGCCCCATTTCTCGATGGACTGTCCGAGCAGGACATCGAGGTTGTGGTCGCCGAAGGACTTCACCCAGTTGGCGGTGTTCTCCCAGGACCAGCGGATGCTGTAGGACTGGCTCTGGCTGACGTCGTCATTCGGGTTGGAGGTCTTGGTGCTCAGCTGATAGACGGGCACGTAGCTGCGGCTCTCGCTGTGGCTGTACTGCCAGCCGAAGCTGGAGCGGAAGGTCAGGCCCTTGATCGGGACAAACTCCAGGAAGAAGTTGGTCTGCAGGCGGTAACCCTTGTTGTAGCGGTTGTTGCGGGCATAATCCAGCTGGGCGAGCGGGTTGGCCAGCTCGGCGCTGAAATCCCACTGGTCGGCCACGATGTCCTTGTACTCGTACCAGCCGCCTTCTTCGTTGCGGACGGGGAGGAGCGGGGACATGGCCATGAGCGTACGGATGCTGTTGTCGTAGATGCCGCCGATCTGGACGCCCTTCTTGAAGGTGTTGGTGAAGGTGATGTTCTCACCGAACTTCAGCACGTCGCGGTTGTTCTTGCGGATCAGGGAGTAATCGGAGTTCAGGCGGAGCGTGAAGCGGTTATACTTCGGCGTGGCGGGATATCCGATGGTACCGGTCTGGGAGAAATTGCTGACACCGATGGCGAAGCGGGAGATGTCGCTGCCGCCCATGATGTTGATGGAGGCGTTGCTGACCGGAGCGTTGTGGACCGTGGTCTCTTCCAGCCAGTTGGTGCCGTTCCAGGTGCCGTTCATGATCTGGGCATACTGCTTCGGGATGAGGGCGGCCCAGTCATAGGTCGAAGCGCCCTGGATGGTGTAGGCCAGGTCGTTGATCTCCATGTACTGCTTGGCGTTCAGCGGGGTGACCCCGTTGGTGTTCGGGTTCTGCCAGCCGTAGTAGCCGTCGAAGCTCACCTGGATCTTGCCGGACTTGCTGCCCTTCTTGGTGGTCACGAGGATGACGCCGTTGGAGGCGCGGGCGCCGTAGATGGCGCTGGAGGCCGCGTCCTTCAGCACGTCGATGGACTCGATGTCGTTCGGGGACAGGGCGGCGATGTTGCCGTCAGGCACACCGTCGATGACGTAGAGCGGGGTGTTGGAACCGGCGGTACCCATACCGCGGATCGTCACCTTGTAGCTCTCGCCCGGCTGACCGGAGTTCTGGACGATGTTCACGCCGGCGGCCTGGCTCTGCAGGGCGCCGAAGGCGTCGACGGCGTGCGTGGAGGCGAGCTTGTCGCCGCTCACGCTGACCGTGGAGCCCGTCACGAGTTTTTTACGCTGCACACCGTAACCGACCACGACGGTCTCTTCCAGCATTTCGGAATCGTCCTGGAGGATGACGGTCATGTTGTCGGCGGCGGCGACCCGGCGGGTCACGTAGCCGATGCAGGAAATTTCCAGCGTGGTCCCGGGGGCGACACGCAGGGAGAAGTTGCCATCAAGGTCCGTGGTGGCTCCGTTCGTGGTTCCGGAGACGACCACACCGGCGCCGATGACCGGCTGTCCGTCGGCGTCAACGACCTTGCCAAAAATGGCCTGGGTCTGGGCAAAAGCCGCGAGACCCCCCCATAAAGTGCTAAGCATCAATAGAATGCTTGTCACTCTCAGCAGTTTTTTAAACATTTGTGGAGTAATTTGGTTAATAAAAAAGTGAATAATGGTGATTGGTTAATAAGCTTAGTAATACACAAACGCCCTAAAATTAATTAATTCTATATATTATTGTACACCTTTGCGCAAATTGTGGTTAAAAATGCTCAAATTGTGTCTTATTAAACAGCGCGGGCCGCGCAAATTGCGCGGCCCGGCCAATAAAAGATATTATTCTATTGAACGCTGATATTACTCAGTCGCCCAACCGTTGAGCTGTTTGAGTGCAGGATTGATGGCACAGACATCAGCGGGGAACGGGAAGTACTCGTGCTTGCCTTTGATGAACTGGTGGGGAATGCCGTCATAAGGCTTGGTCTCCACGTAGTACCATCTGTGCTCAGGCTCCTTGTTCTTCGACATGGCGTCGTATGCCTGGGGGTACCTGTCGAGGTCCTTGCCGCACACCTTGTCGGCGATGCCCCAGCGGACGACATCGTGGAATCGGCAGCTTTCGAACCAGAGTTCGTACTGCTTCTCTTCCTGGACATTGGCGAGGGTGAGCTCGGTCTCAGGCACTTCTGCGCGGCGCTGAATCATGTTGAGGGCTTCTTTGCCCTTGGCGGCGTCGCTGCTCCCGATGCAGGCCTCGGCATAGAGAAGGAGGGCTTCGGCGTAGCGGGCGCACTTGGAATTGGTCTGGTTCGACGCGCCGGAGGAGACCTCGGGGACGACATCGATGCCGTTGAGGGACATGAACTTCCAGTTCATATAATAAGTACGGCCGAAGAAGCCGTTGGCATTCATGCCTCTCTTCGGATCTTTCTTCTTGTCTGCAAGCGTCCATTCGGAAGCCGGCTTCAGCTGACCGGAAGTGTGGTTGTCGCCGACATAGTCGGTATCCCAGCGCATCCAGGGGAACTTGTCGAAAATCTCATTGCCGTCGCTGTCGATGCCGTAGAGCCATTCGTCGGCCGTGAAGAAGGTACCCATACGGCGGGGACCGTTACCGTCATGCTCGAGGAACTTATCGGCGAAGTAGCCGTTGATGGCGCCGCCGTTCCAGCCCGTCGTGGCCTGGCAGACCGGCCAGGAATTCATGTTCTTGCCACGCCAGTTGAGGGTGTTGTTCTGATTCCACTTGGCGCGGGACTGGTTGTCTCCTGAGGAGTTGTTGGAGTCATAGACCCAGTTCGGCTCGAAGATCTTTTCCTCGTTGCCATCTCCCGGGGTGTGGAAATTCTCCCACCAGCGTTCTCCGGGGACAAGTTCGTACTTGCCGGAGGAGATGAGGTCGCCAAGATACTTGCGGGCGACATCCATCTCGCCGGCAAACACCGCGGACTTGCCGGCCACGAACTGGGCAAAGCCCTTGGTCACATACGTGGTGGCGTCCTTGTCGAGCTTGCTGCTTCTTTCTCTCAGGTTGGGAAGAGCGGCGTCGCATTCTTTGATACACCAGTCCAGGAGGAACTCCTGGGACTCCACATTGGTAGGATCCTCATTGGTCAGGCAGTGATCCACCAGCGGCGGACGCTGCCAGGTGAGGGCCGCGGTCATGTGCAGCCAAGCGCGGACCACCCTCGCCTCGGCAATACAGCGGTCCACCACCGGGCTGGAATAGGCCCCTTCCTTAGTGAAGTTGTCGATCAGGAGGTTGCAGGCATAGATGGCCTGATAAATACTCGTGTACACGTTCTTGATGATCTTATAGGATGCATCGTAACGGTACTCGTTGAAAAGACGCACGTCCAGATGGTCATCCTTGTTCTTTCCGGCTGCAAACACATCGTCAGCCGAGTAGTTCATCATGAAGAAATACGGATTCCAGTTTCCGATGGAGCCGTACACATTCTGAACCATCTGGGCGTACACGTTAACCAGGGCGGCCTCGGCGGCTTCGTCGGACGTGTAATAGGTTTCGTATGCGACGACACCCTTCTGCGGGATGTCCAGCTGACTGGTGCAGGCAGAGAAAAATAATGCGCAAATCGCCGTAACGGCTAAAATATATTTTTTCATAATCATTGTCTCCTATGAATTAGAAAGAAAGATTGACACCGAACATAACTTTGCGCATGCTCGGATAGGCACCGATATCCACACCGCGGCCGGAGGCCTGACCGGAAGTGGCCGTCTCAGGATCCATACCCGGATAGTTGGTGAAGGTGAAGAAATCATCAAGAGAAACGAACACCCGGAGCTGCTTCATGAGCACCTTCTTTGTCCACTGCTGAGGGAGCGTGTAGCCGAGCTGGACCTGCTTGATCTTGAAGAACGCGCCGCTGAAGATGGCGGCGGTGGAACCCCAGAAGTTCATGTCGCCGGACACTTTCGCCGGCTCGGGGAACTTGGCATTCGGGTTGGCGGCAGTCCTGGAATTCAGGTAGAAGTAGCGGAGGGAGTTGTGATAACCGGAACGGTAGAGCGTGTTCAGGATTTCGCAGCCGCCCTGTCCGGAGCCGAACATGACGAAGTCCAGGCCCTTCCACTCGAGGCTGAGGGTGATACCGTAAGTGAAATCAGGAAGGCCCTTGCCGATGTTCGTCATATCGGCATCGCTGACCTGACCGTCGCCGTTGACATCGCGGAGGTCGGGGGTGCCGTCTTCTTTGACGCCGTCATAAACGTAACCGCGGATGTACCAGATCGGCTGTCCGACTTCAAACACCGTCGTGATCGGGTAGTTGCTGCCCGAGGCCGGGCTCTGGGTGATTCTCGGAAGAGAAGGGAGCAGGTAGGTGACCCGGTTCTTCAGGTAAGAGAAGTTCGCATTGATGCTGTAGCTGAAGTCGCCGATGGTGTCCTTCCAGCCGAGTTCGGTCTCAATGCCGGTATTGAGGACATTGCCGGCATTGCTGGTATAGCTGGACACGCCGTATTCCGGAGTAGGAGAATAGGACACGAGCAGGTCCCGGGTTTCCTTGCGGAACCAGTCGAGGCCGAAGGTCAGCCTGTTGCTGAAGAAGCGTGCGTCCAGACCGACGTCGACCTGGTTGGAAGTCTCCCAGGTGAGGTCCGGGTTCGCAAGTCCGTCAGGAGCGGATCCGTAGACATTGCCGATCACATCCGTATGATACTGATACCACTGGCTGTTGAGCGAGATGGAGGTGGAGTAAGGATATCCGCTGAGCACATTGATGTTACCGTTGATACCCCAGGATGCACGCACCTTCAGGAAGGAGACGCTGCTGGGGGAGACGGCATCCTTGAACCAGCGCTCGTTGCTGATCGTCCAACCTGCGGAGACGGAAGGGAAGTAGCCCCAGCGGTTCTTGGCAGAGAGTTTCGAAGAGTCGAAGGCGTCGGCGCGGAAATTGGCCTGGATGCTGTAACGGTTGTCGTAGGTATAACCCAGACGGGCGAAGTAGGAGAGGCTGGCGGATTCGGAAGGAGAGTTGCTGAATTTCCTCGTCGCATCATCCTTCACGTAGTCCAGATAGCGGAAGTTCGGATCGTATCCCTTCAGGATGTCAGCACCGGTGGCGGTGCCGCTGACATTGTCCGACTTGTTCTTGATGAAGGACATACCGGCCATCACGTTCAGGCTGTGCTTGCCGGCGAAGGTCTTGTTGTAGTTGGCAAAATTCTCCCACTGGTAGTAGAGCCCGGTGTTGGCAGCCGCCCGGAGGGTGTATGTCTTGGTGTCGGCCTTGCCGTTGGAGAAGAAAGGAGCCTGATAGCTGTGCGTGTTGCTCTGGGTGATGCGGAAGCCGAAGCGGCTGGTGATGACCAGGCCCTTGACCGGCTTGAGATTCGCAAACAGCACGCCGTTGATGTTGATGCCTTCGCTGGAGCCGTCGGTGGCGTCGCGCTGCACGAACGGGCTGCCGCCGCGGGTCTCGTCGATGGCGGAGGTGGCAAACCAGCCGTTCTCGTCACGGAGGAAGGTGTACGGGTACTCGGAAGTGCCGGCCTGCACCGCGTCGTATTTGTTCTTGTAGTCCTGGTTGAACTGGCTGGGATCGGTCCAGTACACAGGGGTGCAGGGGTCAATCGTCATGAGGGACTCGAAGGCGGAGCCGTAGCCTTGCTGGGAAACGGACTTGGTCTGCCATTTCTCGATGGAGATGTTGTTTCCCACCTGAAGCCAGTTCGTGAGGTTGTAATCGGCGTTCAACTGGGCGGAAAGTCTCTTGTAGAGGTCCTTGTCACCCTTGATGATACCATCCTGGTTGACGTAATTGAGCGCAGCGAAATAGTGGCCCATATCGTTTCCGCCCTGGAAGGTGAGCGTGTGCTGGGTGCTCCAGGACGGTTTGAAGTATTCGTTGAACCAGTCCGTGTCGATGCCGTTGTAGTTGGCATTCTTCAGCTGCTCCTGGATGGCGTAGCCCTGCAGGTCCTTGTAATCGATAAACTGCTGGGCATTCAGCATTTCAGGCTTATGCGCAAGCGACTGGTTGATGAATTTGCCGGAATAAGAAATGGATGCCGTGCCTTTCCCGCCCTGCTTCGTGGTGATGAGAACGACACCGTTGCCGGCTTCTGCACCGTAGATGGCAGCGGAAGCCGCATCCTTGAGAACCTCCATGGACTCGATCAGGGAAGGATCGAGATACTGGATGCTCTTGACCTTGAGGCCGTCGACGATGATGAGCGGTCCGATGTTGCCACTGTTGGAGGACACACCACGGACGTTGATCTCAGCGCCGCTTCCCGGAGCACCGGAGTTGGAGATGATCTGGACACCGGCCACCTTGCCCTGGAGGGCGGCAGCGGCATCGGACGTCGAACGGTTCTTGAGGTCATCCTCCCGAACGGAAGCGACAGCGCCGGTGAGGTCGGACTTTCTCTGGACACCGTAACCGATGACGACGGTCTCTTCGAGCATCTCGGTGTCATCCTGGAGCGTGACCGTCATGCCGTTGGCGGCCGCCACGCGACGGGTGGTGTAACCGATGCAGGAAACTTCCAGCGTGGTGCCGGGGGCGACACGGAGGGAGAAGTTACCATCGAGGTCGGTGGTGGCGCCATTCGTGGTGCCGGGAACCATCACGGCCGCGCCGATGACCGGCTCACCGCTGGCATCCACTACCTTTCCAAGAATGGCAGTACTCTGGGCAAAGGTCACGAGACCTCCCCATAAAGCGCTGAGCATCATGAAGATACTAGCTACTCTGAGCAGTTTTTTAAGCATTTGTTTGGATTAATTGTTGGTTAATAAAAAAAGTAATAAATATTGGTTGGGATACATTAAATCCAGTAATACACACCATCAAATGTAATAAATAATATGTATCGTTGTTCAGTTGTGACTGAAAAAGAGGCATATAATGCTCAAAAATTACTGTTCTCTTTAAATTTGAAACTTTCCGAAAAAAGTTTCATCTTTGCTTTATGAAACTTTTCCTCATCGACGGCCACGCGCTCGTCTTCAAGATGTATTATGCCTTCCTGGGCCGGCCCATGGTCAATTCCAAGGGGGTGGATACCTCTATCCTGTTCGGTTTCACGAAGTATCTGCTCGAGTTGATCGACCGCGAGCGCCCGACGCACATCGCGGTCAGCTTTGACCCTCCGGGGGGCACTTTCCGGAACGAACTGTACCCGGAATACAAAGCCAACCGCGGCGAGACGCCCGCGCTGGTCATCGAGGCGCTGGAGCCGCTGACGCGCATCGTCGAGGCGCTGGACATCCCGGTGCTGATGCTGCCGGGTTACGAGGCGGACGACGTGATCGGCTCGGCTGCGAAGCGTTTCGAGGCCGAGGGTTTCGAGGTCTTCATGGTCACGCCCGACAAGGATTACGGCCAGCTGATTACGCCGCACATCCTGCAGGTGAAGCCGGGCAAGGGCGGGGGAGAGAACGAGCTGCTGGGCGTCGCGGAGGTCTGCGACAAATGGAAAATCGCCACGCCCGCGCAGGTCATTGACATACTTGCGATCTGCGGCGACGCGTCGGACAATGTGCCGGGCGTGCAGGGCGTGGGGCCGGTCGGCGCGGCCAAGCTCCTGGGCAAGTACGGGAGCGTGGAGGGGATCTACGCGCACCTCGACGAGCTGACGGCGCGGCAGCAGGAGCAGTTCCGCGCGGCGGAGGGCCACATCGCGCTGTCCAAGCGCCTGGTGACGATCAAGACGGACATTCCGCTCGACGTGACGGCCGACCAGCTCGTCTTCGACACCGTCGAGACCCCCGAGCTGAACGCCCTCCTCGACCACTACGAAATGCCCTCCCTGAAACGATTAATTAAAAAAGTAGCTATCGCTGACAACGCCGCAATGTCGGCAGCGGGAACTGCCCCCGGAAACCGTGCCACCCTCGGCATCGTAAGAGGGGGGACCGCAAGCGAAGCGCAGCGGTGGGATGAGCGCGAAGCGCGAAGTTGTCCGCCGGCTGGCTGCCTGTCTGCAAAAAAGGTGGCGCTCAATTTACAGGGTGAAAAGTTGTTCGTGGGATGCGAGGCGGGGGTGGCAGAAGGCAGCTTTGCAGAATTCAAAGAGTTGTTGGAGGATGCCGCTGTGACGAAGGTGGGGATAGACCTGAAGGGGCAAATGAAGACGTTTGCGGATGCCGGCATCACGCTGGCGGGACGTCTCGAGGACATCGAACTCATGCACTACCTCCTCGGCCCCGAGCGCAGCCACAAACTGGACGTCCTGGCGCGCGCCTACCTCGGCGTGGAGCTGGAAGCCGCCGCGCCGCAGGAGACCGGTTCCCTCTTCGACGAAGTCCCGGAAGAGACCGGCCCGGACCGCCTCCTTGAGACGGCCGCCATCCTGCGCCTGTCGGACTGTCTGCTGCGCGAAATGGCCGCCACCGAAGGCATGACGCGCCTCTACGACGAGATCGAAGAGCCGCTCATCGGCGTGCTCGCCCGCATGGAGCGGACGGGTGTCAAGGTGGACCTGGGGTCGCTCCGCGACTTCGCCGACGGCCTGCGCCGCAAGATGACCGAGCGCGAAGCGGAAGTCCGCCGGCTGGCGGAGGATCCAACGCTCAACATCCTGTCCCCCAAGCAGATCGGCGTGCTGCTCTTCGAAAAGCTCCAGCTGGATCCGAAGGCCAAGAAGCCCAAATCCGGCAACTGGCCCACGGACGAGCAGACCCTCTCGCACCTGGCGGACCGCAGTCCCATTATCGACGCCATCCTGGACTACCGCGGCCTGCGCAAACTCCTGTCGACGTATATCGAGCCCTTCGGGGGCTACATCTCCCCGGCCGACGGCCGGGTGCATACCACCTTCAACCAGGCCCTGACCGCCACCGGCCGCCTGTCCTCCTCGAACCCGAACCTCCAGAACATCCCCATCCGCACCGAAGAAGGCCGCGAGATCCGCAAGGCCTTCGTGCCGGGCGAGCCGGGCTGGGTGATGATGTCGGCGGACTACTCGCAGATCGAGCTGCGCCTGATGGCGCATCTGTGCGGCGACGCCCACCTCGTGGAGGCCTTCCGGCAGGGACAGGACGTGCACGCGGCCACGGCCGCGAAGATCTTCCACATCTCCATCGGGGAGGTGAGCGCCGACCAGCGCCGCATCGCCAAGACGGCGAACTTCGGCATCATGTACGGCATCTCCTCCTTTG
>JAEEGL012875924.1_pt1 | contig 19828 bp, 11 predicted proteins | sample 9134231 | NCBI WGS metagenome assembly JAEEGL01 (sample SAMN16246548, study PRJNA631951) | gut metagenome | biome: gut microbiome; feature: rumen; material: fiber-attached | host: Bos | place: Iran: Karaj | collected 2018-10 | reverse complement strand
CGCGCGGCTTGGCCCGCCGGGCAAGCCCAGCGGCACTCGCCGCCCATACGCCGGGGCTTTTCGCCGGCGGCACCCAACCGCCGAGCATTCCACCCCGCCCCCGATAAGAGCGGAGCGGGGGGTGCGGGGGGCGGAGCGAGGCCCCCCGTCGTTTGCATGGTTTGGATGAAGGCGCGAGCGCGCGCGGATGCCCCGCGCCGCAAAGCCCGCCCGCGCGGCGTGGCCCGCCTACAGCCGCGGCGTGTCGTCGCCGTAGGCGATGGGGCAGCCTGGGCCGTAGGTGCGGACGGCGGGGCGGTGCGGGGGCACGGCCTCGGCGGGCTGGACGGCGGCGGCGCGCCTCCAGGTGACGGTCGCGCCGGCATCGAGGGCCAGGGGATAGACGCCAGGGGCGGTCGCCTGGATGGACTTCCTGCCGAGGCGCAGCGCCTTCGGGGGATTGCGGTCGAAGAGGCGGACGGTGCCTTCCCAGGCGTATGGCGAGCAGTTTTGGATGGTGAACCAGGCGGTGCCGCGGGCGTCGCGGCCTGCGGAGACCACGAGGCCTCCCTGGGCGCGCAGGCGGTGGAAGGAGAGGCGCCTGCCAAGGTATTCCATCGGCACGGGGAAGAACTTGAGCTGCCCCTTCTGGCTCTGGAGCATGGCCTCCATGATGCCGTAGAGGAAGCCGCCGCCGATCTGGACCATGGTCATGGCGTGGTCGCGCCCGAAGCGGCTGTTGGTCTGCCCCAGCAGCGAATGGGACTGCGTGTCGGTGACCTCGTACGCATGGCGCTTGGCACGCAGCGAATGGAGCACCTGTCCCTGCGAGAAGGCGAACATGCCGTTGGACTTGACGTGGTTGGCGATGAGGACGTCGCGCAGCATCTCCTGGGCGAACTCCGCGTCGCGCAGCTTGACGGCGCAGGTGAAGAGCCAGGCGGCGGTGAGGTCGCAGCCGTAGCCTGGGCGGCCGTTCAGCCCCTTGCGCATCGTATGCTCGCTGTGCGTGCGCATGGTGTGGTCCGCGACGGCCGCCAGCGGCGCGTCCGCGTCGATTTCGTCGGCGGGGACGACATTGGCGAGGTAGCTGGGGTGGCAGAGGAGCGTGCGCCCCTTTTCGCTGCCCGAGATCAGGAATTCGCCGTCCTTCTGGGGATAGGGCGGGAAGTGTTCGAGGAGTTCCTGGGCGTGCGCGGCGGTCGGGCTCCACTGGCCGAGGCGGCGGTTGGCGTCGACGACCGCCTGGAAGAGTTCCTTGAATAGGGCCAGGTCGTTGCCCGTGTCCCACGCGGGGAAGACGCCCTGCTCGGGCGCCCAGGAGGGCCCGATGTGGAAAGTGCCGTCGTCGGCCTGCCTGCAGTAGAGGAAGTAGTAGCGCGCGCCCGATTCGAGGACGGGCAGGATCTCGTCGCGCAGTTCGTCGAGATCCGGGTAGTAGAGGAAGCGCTTCCAGTAGTTGTCGGCGTAGAAGCCCGTGGAGCAGCGCATGGTGCGGTAGAAGCCGCGCGACATCTCCTCGCCGTCGGGCCCGCAGGCCTGCGGGAAGCGCAGTTCGTCGACGCCGAAGCGCTCTTTGGTCTCGCGGCGCATGGCGGGGAACCATCCCTTCATCGTGGTGAAGAGGGGTTCGAGGAGCTCGGGGTGGTTGAGGCCGAAGAGCGGCCAGGTGTACATCGCGACGTTGATGTTGCCGTGGTAGTCGCCGTTCCAGGGGGCGGTCGCGGCGCCGTTCCAGAGCCCGAAGAGGCCTGGCATCACCTTGCCGATCGAGGTGGCCGCGAGCTGGTAGAGGTTGCTGTAGACGAGCCCCTCCAACGCGGCGTTCTCCAGCGCGAAGCCGCTCTGGTTCCAGAAATCCCGCCACCAGTGGCGGGTGCGGCTCCGCATCGACGCGAAGCCCTCCGCCTTCGCCGCCAGCAGCCGCTCCCGCGCCAGCGCCAGGAGGTCGCCCTGGCTGTCGTCGGTGTCCACGATCAGCGTGTGGAAGATGTCGTATTCATAGCGTTTGGTGCAGACGGCGTCCTGGTGGTCGAGGCTGGACTTCAGCATCGCCAGTTCGCTTTCGGTATAGTCGAGGACGAGGTCGAGCGCCGCGCCGACGCGCTCCTCGAGGCCCTTGGCCGCGCGGGTCTCCACGCCGTCCACGAGCGCGGCGGCGATGGCGTGGAGCGTTTCGCCGAAGTCGAATTCGACGTAGAGGACGCCGTCGTCGGTGACGCCCTGGCGGCGGACGTGCGCCTGCTCGTCGAACTTGCGGAAGAGCTTCAGGCGCTGGGTGAAGCCGAAGACGCACTGGGGGTGCAGGTAGCCGTCGGCGACGTGGATCGCGGTGATGTCGTCGCCAGGAGTGACCAACGCCGTCCACTGGACGGACTTGGCGGCAGTCTCGGTGGTGCCCGAGACCTCGCCGTAGGCGGGTTCCAGGCGCATGCTCTGGGAGAAGAGGGTGTATTCGAGGCCGAAGGCGCCGTTGCTGTCGAGGGAGAGGTTCAGGCAGCCGCCAGGCTTGAACCACGGGCGCTCGGTGTCGTGGAACTCGACGTCGAGCGCCTTCATCAGGGCGTCGGCGCCCTGGTGCTCCAGGATGTCCATGAAGCGGCTCAGGGGCATGCGGCCAGGGCCCGCGAGGCGGCGCTTCCAGAGGTCGAGCCGCGTGAAGGCGAACTCGAAGAGCGAGCCCTCGGGCTGGTAGAAGGTGCCGCCATACTGGCCGTTGCCCGCGGGCAGGCCGTTCTGCCAGCAGGAAGGACTGGTCGCAAACGAAAGGGCGTGCCCCTTGGCACGCTGGAATCCATTGAACTTCATTGAACGTCGCTCCGACTTTTGGCCGCCATCCCCCATGCCGCATACAATAGCACCTCCCCGCCAATCCGCGCGGAAATCGGCGCGATTCCCCTCGCCTATTCTTTCCTGTCGATCTCCGTGCGGAGGCACGCGCCCAGCGCATAGAGCGGCAACTGCAGCACGCCATCCTTCCTGTGGTATTGGCGCAGCGAGCACTTGACCGCCATGCTCGGTCGGAAACTCTCACGGTAGATTGCCAGGCTTTTCGCTTTCGTGTTGGTCGCGGCCTTGACCTCCAGCGGCACGACGCTGTCTTCGCTCTGAATGATGAAGTCCACCTCGGCATTGCCGTTCTCCGCCGTCCAATAGCAGGGGGAATAGCCAGCGGCTATCAACTCGCCAAGCACATACTGCTCGGTCAGCGAGCCCTTGAAGTTGGTGAACAGCGCATTGCGTTCGAGAATGGTGCGGATGGGCAGGCCGCTCAAGGCTCCCAGCAGCCCGACGTCATGCAGATAGAGTTTGAAGGCACCGAGGTCCTGGCAGGCTTTGAGCGGCAGTCGGGGCGCGGAGACGCGATAGACCTGTCGCAGCATTCCAGCATCGTCCAGCCATTGCAGGGCGGTCTCATATTCACGGGCGCGAGCCCCTGGCTTGAGCGCCGCATAGATGAACTTTTTGTTCTCTTTGGAGAGTTGACTGGGGAGATTGTTCCAAAGCAATCGAATCTTGGGCAGAAGATTCGAGGGGGCGTGCTTCTTGAAATCATCGTCGTAGTCGGCCAGGATGGCGAGCTGACGGGATCGGACGTCTGGCAGCGAGTGCGTCGCGGCGAAGGTAGCCACCGCCTCCGGCATGCCGCCCGTCAGATAATACTGCTTCAACGCCATCTCGTATTCGGAGGCCAGCGCTTCGACGGCAAGCCACTCCCCTTGGCGAAGCGCCTCGGCCAGACCCGCTTTGCCGATGGCCTCCAAAAACTCCAGAAAAGTCATCGGATAGATGTTCAGCCGCTCGACTTTGCCGACTGGAAAGGAGGAGGGCGGGGCGGGCTGCGAATTCTGGCGGCGCGGGACGCCTCCCATCGAAAGCCCCAGCAAGGATCCCGCAACCACGATGGCCAGATCCGGCATTTCTTCTTGGAAAAACTTCAGCGAGGTCAAGGCCTTCGGACATTCCTGCAGTTCGTCGAGCACCAGCAGTGTCCGTCCAGGGACAATTCGTTTCCCCGCCGTGGCCTGAAACAGCGAAAGCAGATTCACGGGAGAAAGGTTCGCGCCCTCGATGGAGGCAGCCAAATCACCCATCTTCATAAAGTCGATGAAAACGGCATCTGACGGATAGACCTGGCTGGCGAACTCCTTCATCAGCCACGTCTTCCCGACCTGGCGCGCACCCATCAGAACCAGCGGCTTGCGCTGCGGCTGCCGATTCCACGCGATGATCCTCTCCAGACTTTCCCGTTTCATGACGACTCCATGATTCAATGATTGAACCATCCCTTATTTTAACTCAAAAATCACATTTTTCAATGGAATAACTCAAAAATCTTCCACATTTTTCAATGGAATATTTATAAAGCATTCACATTTTTCAATGGAATGCTGTCGTGATCGCGCACATTTTCCAATGGAATGCCATTGATGGATGCGCGGCTTCCCCTTCGTTTTCAGCCAAGGCTTCCAGTTGCCGCCTCGCGTCCCGTGCGAAGTCGATGGCGGAGAAGTTGCTTTTGACGATGCGGGGGAGCGTCCGTTCGCCCCGTCGATCGCGCCCAGTTGCGGGCGAATTCTGAGAGACGCTCCGACTACTTCCCTTCGTCGAAGATTGTGTGGATGAGCCTCTGCCCCGCAAGCCTGTAGCTGTTCTTGTTGTATTTCTTGCTGACGACATGGCCGCCCAGCTTCAGGACATTGGCCATGCCTGGATGGGCCTGCATCTCCGTGTCGGTGTTGACCGCCGGATTGTCACAGGCGATCGTGTGCTCAGGATCGTGCCTGCCGACGCGGACATTGCCTGTGTTGTCGGGGGTGGCGCCATCTCTTTCGGCGCCCGCTTCGTCGTAGCGGTAGGCGCTGTAGGATGCCTGCGCGATGTTCGCGGCCGTCGCGAAGTAGGAGTCGCTGGGGCAGATGAAGAACTGCTTGCGGAAGGCGACATAGGCTGCGTCCGTGGCGACGGCAGAGGTGTAGGGGGTCCCGACATACTTGGCAAGGAGGTAGCCCGTGCAGTTGAAGTTGGGGGTCACGGAGAAGATGGTGTTGCCGAACATCAGAACGACATCCTTGCCGTTGATGCCATACCCATAGCGCTTCCAGCATGTGATGTAGTCGTCGTTGTCATTGGCGTACATCAGCTCGAAAACACCCATCTGCTTGAGCTTGTTGACGCAACTGATGGAGCGCGCCTTCTCGCGGGCCTTGGAGAGCGCAGGCAGCAGCATGCTCGCCAGAATCGCGATGATCGCGATCACCACCAGCAGTTCAATGAGCGTGAAAGGATTGCAATTGCGTTTCATGAGCGGCTTCCTGTTTTCTAAAACCAATGGTCTTCCATGCGTCTGGCGCAAAAGGCAAATGAAAAACGCCGTACTATAACACCGCGCCCGAAGTCTACTTGACGGCATGGCGGTTATTGCCAGCCCATTCCGATTCGCTTTCGCGCTGTTCCCTCCCGCCTGAAGGAATGGGGCGAAAATGTAAAAGACAGGCGTTGTTTATTACATTTTTGTTCTTTTTTGGGGTTTGTTCCTGCGTGGCGTTGATTGGCATGGCAGATGCTTTTTATATTATCGCGTGAGCAGTTCCCGTCGTTTTCCAGGCGGGTTGTTTTTTTGTGTGTCAGGTGTCGATCCAGGAGGAATCGGTCATGAGCGGTTGCAGTCGGATGAGTGCGGTGAAGTCGATCGCGGAGCGCGGCGGGGAGGGCGTGAAGGCGGCGTCGCCGATCGCGTTTGACTTTTTCGGCGAGGATGTCTTCAGCGAGGCGGTGATACGGAAGTATCTGTCGAAGCCGATGGCGGAGAAGTTGCTCTCGACGATGCGGGGGGAGCGTCCGTTCGACCCGTCGATCGCGCCCGCGGTGTCGCACGCGATGAAGGAGTGGGCGCTGTCGCGCGGGGCGACGCACTTCACGCACTGGTTCCAGCCGCTGACGGGGGGGACGGCGGAGAAGCACGACGCGTTCCTGGAGATGGACCAGGGGCGGGCGATGATGGAGTTCTCGGGCAAGAACCTGATCATGGGCGAGCCAGACGCGTCGAGCTTCCCGTCGGGCGGGCTGCGCTCGACCTTTGAGGCGCGCGGCTACACGGCGTGGGATCCGACGAGCCCCGCCTTCATCAAGCGCCACGCGAACGGCGCGACGCTGTGCATCCCGACCGCCTTCTGCTCGTACACGGGCGAGGTGCTGGACCGCAAGACGCCGGTGCTGCGGTCGATCCAGGCGCTGGGCAAGGCGGTCACGCGGCTGATGAAGTGCTTCGGCTTCGGGCCCGAGCACACGACGGTGAGCATGGGGCCCGAGCAGGAGTACTTCCTGGTGGACCGCGAGTTCTATTTCCAGCGCCCTGACCTGGTGCAGACGGGGCGCACGCTCTTCGGCGCGCCGCCGCCGAAGCACCAGCAGCTGGAGGACCACTACTTCGGCGCGATCAAGCCGCGCGTGCTGGCCTTCATGAACGACGTGGAGAACGAACTGTGGAAACTGGGCATCCCCGCGAAGACGCGGCACAACGAGGTCGCGCCGTCGCAGTTCGAACTGGCGCCCATCTTCGAGGAACTGAACCTCTCGATCGACCACAACATGCTGACGATGCAGGTGCTGCGCGAGGTCGCCGAGCGCCACGGCTTCGTCTGCCTGCTGCATGAGAAGCCCTATGCGGGCATCAACGGCAGCGGCAAGCACAACAACTGGTCGCTGAGCTACGGCAAGCGCAACCTGCTGGATCCAGGCGACACGCCGCAGGAGAACGCGGTCTTCCTGACGGTGCTCTCGTCGATCATCCGCGCCGTCAACCTGCACAGCGACCTTTTGCGCAGCGCGACGGCCTCCGCGGGCAACGACCACCGCCTCGGCGCGAACGAGGCGCCGCCCGCGATCATCTCGATGTTCCTGGGCGAGCAGTTGTCGGCAATCATCGATTCGATCGTCGGCAAGGGCAAGGCGGGCAGGGGCAGGGCCGTCCAGGCCATGATGATCGGCGTCGACGCGCTGCCGACCCTGCCGCGCGACACGACCGACCGCAACCGCACGAGCCCGTTCGCCTTCACTGGCAACAAGTTCGAGTTCCGCGCGGTGGGCTCCAGCCAGTCCTGCTCCAATGTCAACGTGATGCTCAACACCATCGTCGCCGAGAGCCTGGACTTCTTCTCGGAGCAGCTGGAAAAACTGCCGAAGGCCAAGTTCAACGCGGGGCTGCAGAAACTCATCAAGCAGGTCCTCTCGGACAACTACCGCATCATCTTCAACGGCGACGGCTACACCGAGGAGTGGCAGCGCGAGGCGAAGCGCCGCGGCCTGCCGAACCTGCGCACGACGCCAGAGGCCCTGAAGCCCCTGCTCGACCCCGCCAACCAGGCGCTCCTGAGCAGATACGGCGTCTTCAACGGCAAGGAACTCGATTCCCGCTACGCGGTCTTCATCGAGGAATACGAGCGCAAGGTGCGCATCGAGGGCAAGATCGCCCTCGGCATGGCGACCGGCATGATCGCCCCTGTCGTCGCCGAGCACTACAGCCGCCTAGCCCGCACCATCGCCAAGGCCACCGAGGCGCGCCTAACCTACGGCGTCGCCATGCTCCGCAAGAACGCCGAGGATCTCGGCGCCGCATACGAGGAACTCGAAATGGCCATCGACGTCCTCCGAAAGGCCGTCGAGAAGAGGGCCTCCGAATCCGAAGTCCTCGACGCCATGGCCGCCCTGCGCAAAATCGTCGACCGCCTCGAACTCGTCGTCGACGACGCGCTCTGGCCTCTCCCCAAATACCGCGAAATGCTCTTCATCTACTAATCCGGAAAATCCGGCAGATCCGGAAAATCCGGAAAATCCGGCAGATCCGGCAGATCCGGAAATCCAACCGGCGGGCAAGCCCGCCGGCACACGCCGGGGAAATGCGGGCCCGGGATAATCCGGCAGATCTGGCGCCCTCGCGGCCGTAGCCACGGCGTCCCGCCGTGGCGCCCCCGCCGAGCAAACCAGCACCCGCTTCCGGAAACTCCGGAAACTCCGGCAGATCCGGAAATCCAACCGGCGGGCTTGCCCGCCGGTTGGCGTTCGCGATTCGGCGCCAGTGGCGATCCTATCCGCGAATGGCCTTGGTGAGCCAGTCGACGAGCTGGTCGACGGGGACGCGCTCCTGTGCCATGGTGTCGCGGTTGCGGACGGTGACAGCGTGGTCGTTTTCGGAGTCGAAGTCGTAGGTGACGTCGAACGGGGTTCCGATTTCGTCCTGTCGGCGGTAGCGCTTCCCGATGGAGCCCGTGTCGTCGTACTCGGTGCGGATGTCGGCGGCGCGGAGGAGCTTCTGGATTTCGCGGGTGGGTGCTTCGAGTTTCTTGGAGAGCGGGAGGACGGCGGCCTGGACGGGGGCAACGAGGGCGGGGAAGTGCATGACGACGCGGATGTCCTCGTCCTTGTCGGCCTTCTTGGTGGCGGCGGTGTCCTCCTCGTAGGCGTTGCAGAGCATCATGAGGGAGATGCGGTCGAGGCCGCAGGAGGTCTCGACGACGGTGGGATAGTATGCCTCCTTGGTGTCCTGGTTGAAGACCTTGCAGGCGGCCTCCTCTCCAGAGAACTTGGCATGCTGGGACATGTCCCAGGTGCCGCGGTGGTGGATGCCCTCGATCTCATCCCATCCGAAGGGGAACTCGAACTCGATGTCGACGGCCTTCTTGGCGTAGTGGGCGAGCTTCTCGTGCCAGTGCCAGCGCAGCTTGCTTTCGGGGATGCGGAGGATCTTGGTGTAGAAGTTCCAGCGCTCCTGCATCCAGAAGTCGAACCACTGCATTGAATCCGCGTCGTCGCAGAAGAACTCCATCTCCATCTGCATGAACTCGCGGGAGCGGAAGGTGAAGTTGCGGGGGTTGATCTCGTTGCGGAAGGCCTTGCCGGTCTGCGCGATGCCGAAGGGCAGCTTCTGACGCGTGGAGACGCGGATGGTGTTGAAGTCGACGAAGATGGGCTGGCAGGTCTCGGCGCGCAGATAGGCGATGTGGTCCTCGTCGAAGACGGGGCCGACGTAGGTGCGCATCATCAGGTTGAAGTCGCGGGCGGGGGTCAGGTTGTGGCTGCCGCAGGCGGGGCACTCGCCAGGGACGGGCAGCTGGTCGACGCGCCAGCGCTTCTTGCAGTCCTTGCAGTCGGTCATCTGGTCGCTGAACTGGTCGACGTGGCCCGAGGCCTTCCAGACCTTCGGGTGGCAGATGATGCTCGAATCCAGCCCGACGACATTGTCGCGGTCCTCGACCATGTATTTCCACCAGGCCCGCTCGATGGACTTGCGGAACGGGGCGCCGTTGGGGCCGTAGTCCCAGAAGCCGTTGAAGCCGCCGTAGATCTCGGAACTCTGGAAGATGATGCCGCGGCGCTTGCACAGCGCGACCAGTTTGTTCATGAATTCGGCATAGTCGGGGGTCTCGTTTGCCATGATAGCCTGCCTTGCAGTTGGATGGTTCAAAACACGGTGGGGGAAAGACGAGGGCGCGGGAGACGCCCGCGAAAGGGCGCCCCCGCATTCGGAAAAGGAATTGCCGCTTAATATAATGTGTCCTGCGCAAGCCGATGGGGCCTGCGCCGTGGCGGCGGCTATTCCAGCGGCCGCAGGCCCGAGGCGGCGAGGATGACCTGGTGGACGAGGTCGTCGTGGTCGTAGGTGTACGGATCCTCGGCCTCGCCCCGCAGCACCTTGGCGAAGAGCCGCAGCTGCTCGATGTAGCGGTCGGTCTGCGGCGGGAAGCGCAGGGTGTGCGAGCCCGCGGGGAACTCCCCCGCGCCCTTGGCGAGCGTGAGCGACACCTCGACGGGTTTCCCGTCGTAGCGCTCGACGGGGGAGAAGCGCAGGACGCCGTTGGTGCCCGCGATCCTCATCGACCGCCCGCTGGTCGGCTCCGCGCTGCGGCTGCAGGCGCGCAGGACGGCGAGGGCGTGCGGATACTCGAGCACCGCCATGCAGAAGTTGCGGATGCCCTCGGGGTCGCCCGGGGCGCTCTTGAGGAAGGGCGTGACCGTCCTGGGGCGGCCCAGCGCGGCGACGGTGAAGTCGATCAGATGGCAACCGAGGATGTACATGATGCCGCCAGGGAACTTCCCGATGTAGTCGGTCTGGTAGGCCTCGCCGCCGTAGTTGTGGTCCATGTCGGCCTCGATCGAGAATACCCCGCCGAGAAGCCCGCCGCGGATGGCGCGGAGGGCGAACTGGAAGGCGGGGTTGTCGCGGAACATGAAGCCGATCTGGCAGGGCAGGCGCTTCGCGCGGCATCCGTCCAGCAGCCGCCGATAGAGCGCGTAGTCCTCGCCGCCTGGCTTGTCCGTATGGATCGCGAGGCCGCGCTCCATGCACTTGATGGCGGAGGGGACGAGTTCATTCGTGGGGGTCTCGACCACGACCGCCTCCAGCCCCGGGTAGCCCAGCAGTTCCTCCTCGGTGAGCGACGGCAGGCCCTCATAGGGCTTCAGGTCGCCCGTGAAACGGTGCGGCGTCCTGGCGACCGCCGATTCGTTGTAGTAGCCGACGACCTCGAAGTCGTCGGAGAGGCGCCGCAGCGCCGCCATGTTGCCTGGCGCGTGCGGATGGCAGACGCCGTATTGCGCGATCTTGATCTTTTTCATGGGATGGGGGGAGGGCGGTTATTTGGCGGCGGGGAGTTCGAAGTCCCAGATGCGCAGGCCTGTGGGTTCGCCGACGGTCTTGCAGAGGGTCTGGAAGAAGGCGGTCCAGCCGTCGGGGGCGAGGGCGGCGTCGGAGCAGCCGAAGGGCTGCACGGCGAAGCAGAGGACCTTGCCCTTGCCGAGCGTCCGCGTGACCGCGGCGGGCTTGCCGTCGGGATAGCGGGCGACGACGTTCTTTTCGGCGTCTGCGAAGTCGAAGGCGGCGATCTTGCCGTTTTCGCCCGCGATGTGGGCGGTCGCCGCGACTGGGAGCCTGGCCTTGCCGTAGGAGAGCGGCGTCGAGAGCGCGGCGCGCGGGGCGAGCCTCCCCGTCAGGAGGGCGCGTTCGGGGACGGGGGTGCCGTCGAGATTCCAGCTCCAGACGGTGGGGTCGAAGACGACGAGGGTGCCGCCGCCGCGCACGAAGTCCAGGATGCGGCGGGTGGTCTCGGGATCGGTGAAGCGCATGCGCGGAAGGTAGAGGACGGAGATGCCGTCGAGGGAATGGACGCCGTTGGCGAGGCCCGTCGGGGAGACGAAGCGGAAGTTGGCCTTGACGTGTTCGCCGAGCAGCGCATAGACGGTGTAGACGGCATGTCCTGGCTTGTCGTCGAGGCCCCAGCGGTCGTAGTCGCTGTAGAGGACGGCGCTCCTGGTCGCCTGCGGCAGCGGGAGCTTCCGCATCGCGCGGATCTGGGTGCTGAGGCGCAGGATCTCGGCGTATCCGTCGGGCATGGTGAGGCTGGCGGGGCCTGACGCGTACCAGGAGACGACCCTGGCGCCGTTCTTGAGGGCCTGGGCGGCCCATTCGCGCAGGTCGGCGGGCGTCGGGCGTCCGCCGTGGTAGATGAAGCCCTGCAGATAGACGCGGGTGACGCTGCGCGGGGCCAGGTCGTGGACCATCTTGACGGAGAAGCCCGTGTGGTAGATGGCGCGGCTCATGCCGAAGAAGCTTTTGGCGCTGGTGGGGTAGGGGTCGCAGCCGACCATCGGCGATTCGGCGGTGAGGGCGGCCAGGTCGAGGCAGCAGATGCCGGAGCAGGTGTTGCGGTTGAAGCCCTCGTAGAGCAGCGTCGGGTCGAGCGCGCGGATGGCGGCGGTGGTGGCCTTCAGATAGTCGGCGAAATGGCGGTTCCAGTAGCGCCAGAAGGCGATGCGGCGGAAGGGGGCGTCCGCGTCCTGGGCGGTCGCCCCGAAGTCCTGGAAGCCGTATTTCCCGAATCCCGTCTCGGCCTTGACGGCGGCGTCGAAGCGGTCGAGGGCGGCGGCGCGGTCGGGGTTGCCCTTGCGGTTGTAGATGAGGGGGAGATGGTTGGTGGGTTCGTCGACGCCCTCGATGTATCCCACCAGTTCGCGCTGCCCAGGCGCCTTCACGAACGGCTTGACCGATTTCTCGATGTAGTTGAGGATGGTGGCCAGGTATTCGGGCGAGGCGGGGTCGGAGCGCCTGCCGCAGTACAGCTGCGCGTGGAAGTCCTTGATGGCGTCATAGTAGAGCGAGGAGTTGTAGATGGCGAAGGCGAACTGCATCCCGAACTCGCGGTGGAGCCGCTGGAGTTCCTGGACGCCTGCGGGGATGTTTCGCCGCATGGCCGCCCACGGCAGTTTCGGGCCGAAGTTGCCTGCGCGCGCGGCGGTCTCGAGGTATTCGCGCTGGCGCGCGGGGGTGAAGGCTGCCTGCATCGCGGCGGGGTAGGAGTTCTGGAAGAAGCCGTGGCTGCCCGGGCAGGTCAGGTATCCGCCCGGCTCGTCCGAGAGCAGCTCCAGGCCCGCGGGCTTGGCGCGCTTCGGCAGGTAGCTCGAAGTCTCCTCCTTGCGGTAGCGCACGATCTCGCCCTTCGGGCCGAAGGACGCCAGGGCGAACTTGGGGCAGTCGTTGAGGTTGCCCGCGTAGGCGTTCCAGTGGCTCGTCTCCTTCCCGCCCACGCGCTCGCGCGAGAAGTTCATCGACAGCCCCTCGGGGACGCCCTTGTAGCCCAGCGTCTTCCATGGGATGGTCAGCGCGGCCTCCCAGGCGGCCTCGCCGCGGAAGACGGCGGAGCGCCACTCCCCGTTCCAGCTCTTGTCGGCCTTGTAGGGGTCGCCCTCCTGGGCCTGGCGCAGCACGGCGTCGAACTGCGCGTTCACGGAGTTGACGATGAACTGCCAGCCGTAGTTCAGGCTGGCGTCGAAGAGGAACAGTTCGACGTCGTCGTCCTCCCAGAGGCGGCCGTCGCGGGTCTTGACGTCGGCCTTGAGGAACTTCATGGCGGGTTCGTCGCAGATGTATCCGACGTAGAGGTTCTGGTCGTCGTAGGCGAGGCGGACGCGGGTCTGGGTCATGGCGGCGCCGCCGCCTGCGGCGAGATAGAAGTGCCTGAGTTCGGCGGCGCCGTTCCAGGTGGAGGGCGCGCCCGAGACGGTGCGCTTCGGCAGCGCCGCGCGGTCGGAGATCAGTTCATAGTGCAGGGAGACGACCTCCAGTTCCGAGGGCTTGCCCGCGATGGCGATGGAGAACTGCCCGTTGACCGCGTTGGCGGGCACCTCGTAGGTCAGCGTCTCCGTCGCGGCCTTGGGATGGCAGGGCAGCGGGTGCTTCGGGCCGCGTCCCGCGCTTTCGTTGCCGCCTTTTTCCTTCTGGAAGGTCATTCCGAAGGAGAGCGAGGTCGCCTCGGTGCTGCGGTAGGTCAGGCTCACCTGCACCGCCGAGGTGCCTGCGGGGAACTTGAGATAGCCGTAGAGCACTGGCGTGCGCGCGCCGCCCTTGTCGTTGCGGAAGATCGTGCCCTGGTAGCACTCCTTGAACTCCCTGGGGTAGGTGTTCAGACGGCGAACGGGGAACTCCAGCCCGAAGGCGGCGAGCGCCGCGCACAGCAGCGCCATGAGAAGGCATCGTTTCATCGTTATGAAGTCTCCTTGGGAGGGGATTGGGAAGGCCGATTGCGAATCAGCGGCGCGCCATCGCCGCCAGATAGTCGTCCATGCGCTGGTTGTTGCGCCACGGGGTGTCGCGCGGGGTGCGCCCGATTTCCATCTTGAGGCCGTCGTAGAGCGGCATCATGTCCTCCTGCCGCAGGCCAGTGACCCGAAGGACCTTGGAGTTGTCGACGATGCGGTCGAAGAGGCGCGCGTAGATGAGCTGCCAGCGCTTGCCGCAGTCGTACGGGTCGGGGCTGAGGATCTTCAGGTAGTCCTCCATGTCCACCCAGACGGCCTGGAGGCCGCAGATGTCCTTGTAGTAGTCGGCGATCTCGCCCCAGGTGCGGTGCTCGGCGCTGTTGATGTTGAAGGCCTCGCCGAGCGCCTCCTCGTGGAAGAGCAGGCTGCCGATCATGCGCCCCGCGTCCCCGCCCCAGCTCAGGGTCGCGGGCTTCAGGCGGGCCTGTTCGGGGACGACGACGGGCTTTCCCGCGAAGGCGCGGCCGACGGTGTCGCGGGCCTCCAGCGTGACGAGCTGGTAGCGCAGATAGCTGTAGGTGGTCGCGGGGCGGACGATGGTCCAGTTCTTGCGTTCGCGGCTGAAGAGGAGGTTTTCGCCTCGTGCCTTGAAGATGCAGTAGTCGTCGGAGTTGAGGAGCATGGGGTCGCGGGAGGTGTCGATGAGGCGCGGCGAGGTTTCGCGCACGGGCTGCTCCAGATTGTCGTAGACGCGCCCGCTGGAGAGGAAGACATAGTGCGCGGTGTGGTCGAGGAACTGCGGCAGGACGTAGGGGAGTTCCGCCGAGGGGTAGGTCATGTAGTCGACGATCGCGTCGTAGTTCCTCGCGAGGTATTCGCGGCGTGTCGCGGGATCCTTGGCGTTGGCCTGGATGTATGTCACCCCAGGCAGTTTTCGGTCGATCTCCTCCAGCGAGATCCCGTCGATCTGGCAGCCCCGCTCCGCGAGGAACGGAATCATGTAGCGGGCCATCGCGCCGCCCGCCCCCAGCACCAGCACTCTTGCAGGCTTCATCTTGTTGTTTCTCCCGGTCTTTCGTTTGGAATCGGACTTTGCGCTAATATACACCGCCGCCGCCCACTTCCGACCCCCGTTGCGTCTCCCGCCGGATTTCACGGATTATATTAGGCGGACTGTTGCAAGCGTCATTTGCGAAAGGAGGAGATGCGCCGATGAAGGTAAAACTCGGGTTCCACGGGGCGGCGGGAAATGTGACGGGTTCCTGCTATCTGCTGCAGGCAAACGGGATGAACATCCTCATCGACTGCGGGATGTACCAGGAGCATGACCTCAAGGACCGCAACTGGGACAAGTTCCCGCTCACGCCGATGAAGATCGACGCGGTCGTCCTGACGCACGCGCACCTCGACCACTGCGGGCGCCTCCCGCGCCTCGTCAAGGCGGGCTTCGACGGCCCCGTCTACTGCACTGGCGCGACCGCCGAGATCGCGCGCATCGTCATGGCGGACTGCGGCCGCATCAACGAGGAAGACGCGGAGTTCAAGCGCCTGCGCCACCTCCGCGAGGGGCGCCAGGGGCCGCATCCCGTCGAGCCGCTCTACACCGAGGAGGACGCCGAGGAGGTCACCAGGCACTTCGAGGCGTGGGACTACACCAAGCCGCTGGACATCGGGCCCGGCATCACGGCGGAGTTCATCGAGGTCGGGCACATCCTCGGGGCGAGCGCCGTGCGGATCACCGTCACGCAGGGGGACGAGACGCTCCGCATCCTCTTCTCGGGGGACGTCGGGCGGTGGGACATGCCGATCCTGCGCGACCCCGCGCCGCTGGGCAAGGCGGACTACGTGGTCATCGAATCGACCTACGGCAACCGCGAGCACCAGGCGACGGCCTCCATCCCCGAGCAGCTCGAGTCGATCATCCACCGCGTCAAGGAGGAGGGCGGCAACCTGGTCATCCCGAGTTTCGCGGTCGAGCGCACGCAGGATCTGCTCTACTTCCTGGCGCTGCTCTCGGCGGAGGACCGCATCCCGCACCTGCCCATCTACGTGGACAGCCCGATGGCGAGCCGCGTCAACACCGTCTTCATGCACCACCCGTACCTCTTCGACGCCGACACGATGAAACTGGCGCGCACGCTGCGCCTCTCGAACGTCAACATCGTGCGCTCGATGGCCGAATCCAAGATGGTCAACCACATCAAGGGCACCGCCATCATCATCGCGGGCTCGGGGATGTGCACGGGCGGCCGCATCAAGCACCACCTCGTCCACAACATCTCCCGCCCCGAATGCACCATCCTCTTCGTCGGATACCAGGCCTCCCAGACCCTGGGACGCCTCATCCTCGACGGCGAACCCGAAGTCCGCATCCTCGGCGAGATCTGCCCCGTCAAGGCGCACATCGAGCGCATCGACGGATTCTCCGCCCACGCCGACCGCAACGAACTGCTCCGATGGCTCGGCACGCTCGAAACGACCCCGAAGCACGTCTTCGTCACCCATGGCGAACCCGACGCCGCCGCGTCCCTGCGCGATCTCATCGCCGAACAGAAGGGCTTCGAGGCCTCCGTCCCCGAATACCTCCAGACCGTCGAACTCGGCTAGCACCCGACGGCGGGCAGGGCCCTTTTGTCCCTTTGGTCTTTTTTTGTCCCCCACCCCCAACCTTGGAGAACCAATTCCGTGACCATGAAATTCACCCGTACCGGCAAAGCGTACCAGCTGGTCATCCGCGACGGCAATGACCTGCAGGACGCCCTGAGCCTCGACGAGGCCCTGTGGGTCGCCATGAGCGCGCCCGTCAAGGCCTATACCTGCGATCCCAAGTTCCTCGACTTCGTCGACACCTTCAAGGACGGCCATCTGACCAGCAGCGAGGTCAAGGACGCCATCCGCTGGCTGCTCGACGTCTACCCGAAGAAGGAGCTGATCACCGACCACTTCAGCGGCACGCTGCAGCTTTCGGACATCAACGTCGCCTCCGCCAACGGCAAGGCCATCGAGCACTCCGCGCAGTATATCCTGAAGGACCTGGACGCCCCCAGCAAGAGCGAGATCGACCTGGCGACGGTGCGCAAGTTCCAGTCCATCCTCACCAGCCGCCCGCTGAACGGCGACGGCGTCATCAGCCAGACCGCCGCCACCGTCGTCAAGGACGCGGCGCTCGCGCCGCTGATGGGGCAGCTCGTGGTGGACGCCGTGGCCGCGACGGGCGGCACCAAGGATCTCGACGGCACGATGGGCATCACCCTCGACCAGTTCAAGGCCTTCTGGGGCGCCGTCCCCGAATACCTGGCCTGGCTGGACACGGCGGTCCTGCCCGAGGGCGAGAAGAGCACGGCGCTGCTGCCGTTCGGCTATGACACCCCCGCCCTGATGGGGCTCCTCGACGCGAACGCGGCGTTGGTGGACGAATTCTTCAAGTTGACCGACCTGCAGACCTTCGACCAGCGCCTGACTGGGCAGACCCTCGAAATCGACGGCCGTCCCGGCGTCGTCGATCCCGGCAAGTGGCCTGGCCTCGAATCGCACCTGAAGACGATGCCGCTGGTGCAGCCGCGTCCCGACGGCAAGATTCCGCTGGACAACCCCGACTACATCAACCCGCTCTACCGCGCGTGGTTCCGCGACCTGACGGTGAAGCTGCTCCGCACGGTGCTGGGCGAGGTCTCCGAACTCGACCGCGACGGCTGGGCGAAGGTCAAGGCGGTCTTCGGCGAATACCGCGCGTATCTCGCCGCGAAGAAGGGGGCGATCTGCGAGAAGGTCGACGTCGCGCATCTGCGGGACTACGCCGCGCACCAGGAGCTGCCTGGTCTGGCGGCGGATCTGGCGGAGCGGGACCTGAAGGTCGCCGACATCCTCAAGGAGGCCGCGCAGGTCGAGCAGCTGCTGCTCTATCTGCAGTGGCTGCTGCGTCTCTGCAACAACTTCATCAGCTTCCCCGACCTCTACGACCCGAAGGTGCCGACGCTCTTCGAGCGCGGCAAGGTCGTCATCGACGGGCGCTGGTTCAACCTCTCGTTCCCCGTGGACAACCTGGCGGCGCACTCGGGGCTCGCCGTCAACAGCAGCCTCTTCGTCATCTACGTCGAGGTCGCGGGCAAGGGCGGGCCGTTCACGGTCGCGGCGCCCGTGACGGTCGGCGACAAGGGCAACCTCGCCGTCGGCAAGCGCGGCATCTTCTTCGACTTCGCGGGCAACGAGTACACCGCGAAGATCGTGAAGGTGATCGAGAACCCCGTCTGCCTGCTTGAGGCGTTTGTCGCGCCTTTCACCAAGGTCGGCAAGATGTTCGAGGACAAGGTGAGCAAGATGTCCGCCGAATCCGACAAGGCGATCCAGGGGCAGCTCTCCACCGTGGTCAACGACCCGAAGGCCGCCGCCGCGCAGGCCGCCAAGGAGGTCGAGGACAAGAAGAAGGCGGAGGCCGCGAAGTCCTCCGACAAGGGCTCGATGATGATGGGCCTCGGCGTCGCCTTCGCGGCTTTGAGCTCCGCGCTGGCCTTCATCTGCAAGACCTTCTCGGACATGAGCGCGCTCTCCATCGTGATCTCCATCCTGTGCGTCTTCGCGCTGTTGATGGCGCCCATCATCCTGCTCGCCATCCTCAAGCTCCGCCGCCAGGATCTCTCCACGCTTCTGGAGGGCAACGGCTGGGCCATCAACTCCCGCATGCGCCTGACCCGCAAGCAGCGCGCCGCCTTCTCGCGCCACGGCATCTACCCCGCGGGCGCCGAGGGCACGCCCAGAAACCGCGCCATCGGGTGCGTCATCTGGATCATCGTCATCCTCGCGCTCCTCATCGGCGGCTACATCGGATGCAGCAAGTACAAGGCCCGCAAAGTCGCCGCCGCGCAGGTGCTGATGGACAAGACCGACAAGGAGGCCAAGCAGGCTGGCCAGAAGGTCGAGGTCGTGAAGGTGAAGGCGGCCGACGCCAAGGCCGCCTACACCGCCGCCGCCAAGACGGTCGCCGACGCCGAGGCCGCGCTCGCGAAGGCCGCGCCCGAGGCGAAGGCCGCCGCGGAGAAGGCGCTCGCCGACGCGAAGGCGAAGGCCGCCGAGGTCAAGACCGCCCTCGACCAGGCCGACCAGGCCCTGAAGGATGCGCAGGGCGCCCAGATCGACGCCGACCAGGCCGCCGCCAGGGCGAAGGCCGCCTACGACAAACTGACCGCGCCGCCGTTCCGCGGCGCCGCCGCCACCACGGCCGCCGCGCCCGCGAAATAGGGGGGTGGCGCAAAGGGGCGGGGCGCCGGGCTGGTTCTGCGCCAGGCCGCCGCCCCCGCCGATTGACCCATCGTGCGCACCTATCTGCTGAATATCGGGAATACCCGCGCCGCCATCACGGATGGCATGGTGGAGCCTGGCGCGGCGCCGCCCGAGATCCGATATCTTCCCACGGGGGAGGTGCTGTCGGGGTGGCGGCCGCGCGGTTCCTGGCGGGTGGTGGTCTCCTGCGTCGTGCCGACGCTGCGCGAGGCGCTCTCCCGCCGCTGGGGCGCGCGGGTGCATTTCGTCGGCCCCGACGACTTCCCGAACCTTGACTTGCGCGCCTACGAGGTGTCTCGGCTTGGCGCGGACCGCCTTTGCAACCTGGCCGCGCTCGCGGCGCTGCTGCCAGGGCGCGCCGCCGTCGCGGTCGACTGTGGCACCGCCCTCAACACGGTCGCCCTCGACGCGCACGGGCGCTTTCGCGGCGGGGTGATCCTCCCTGGGCGCGAGACGGCCCTCAAGGCGCTCGCCGCCAACGCCGCGCAACTGCCCGAGTTCGCGGTCACCGCACGCCACGAGTTCAATCCGCTGTCCTGCGGGCCCGAAAGCGGCATCCGCAACGGCGTCGACATCGGCATCCTCGGCGCCATCGAGGCCATCCTGCGCGCGACGCGCCGCCAGCCAGGATTCACGCGCTGCCGCATCTGGTTCACTGGCGGCGACGCGCCATTCTTCGTCAGATATCTACCGCCGAATCTGCGCGCCGAACTGGCGCCAATCCCGCTCACCCTCTACGGCATCCATCTCGCCGCGGCAGCTCTGCGATAGCCGCGCACTTGCCACTGCATGCGCGCCGGCGACCAGGCGGCGCCGAATCTGCGCGGGGCGGAACCACATCCGGCGGGCAAGCCCGCCGGCACACGCCGGTGAGTTCGGTGCGGGCCGCTGGGGCGGCGGCGAATCTGCGCGGGGCTTTGCCCTGCGGGCCAATGTGCGCGGGCGGGGCCTGGGGCTTCACGGGCGGGTTGGCTTTTCGAAGCGGGGCCAATATGCGGGCTGGCGCTCCGAAAATGGTTGCCACGGCGGCCTCGCCGTGGCG
>JAEEGL016670836.1_pt1 | contig 19829 bp, 8 predicted proteins | sample 9134231 | NCBI WGS metagenome assembly JAEEGL01 (sample SAMN16246548, study PRJNA631951) | gut metagenome | biome: gut microbiome; feature: rumen; material: fiber-attached | host: Bos | place: Iran: Karaj | collected 2018-10 | reverse complement strand
TTAGGCTGCGAGTGCCAGATTTTCGTTGGCAGTTGTTTTTTGATCGATTTTTATACGTAGCCCTTCGACCAACTACGAATGGCAGGTGGCAACTCACGCTCCCCGTCGAAACCAGGTCGCCCCCGATTCCTGGAAATGGTTAGTAACCACTCTATGTACAGTCTACACTCTTTGTTGTGGTTTCGTCAATAGATTGTTTTTGTTATTTCTTTGCTTTACGAAAGTTGTTAAATAAGCTAAAATACAAAATAGATTCTTATAATAGTGGATTCTGGATAATTGTAGAGAATGCTTAGAAAGAATACCAACGAAGACTTGTATGAACAACGAAGAAAAAAATAGTTTAAAAAAATGGTCTCTGCTATATTGGGTAGGAGCTGTTTTTTGTTTCTTCATCTTCCCCGTTGTTTTGTTAGATGCTGGTTTAGAAAGTTATATTAATACAAAAAATGAGATTGAAGAGCATGAAACTTATAGAAAATTAGGAATTAATCTGGAAAAGATTCTTCAATATGGTGATGCGAGGCATTATTATCATTCTCTTTTAACAAAACTTTTTGATATATCTGAATCAGAAAACAATTCTCTTGCTTATTTGGAAAAGGCAATTCCTTATTTAAAAGAACGAAATCCTGGAGTTTTTAATTTTGTTATTTGGAATAACGAGAATAATAGTATTGTAGGATCTTTATCGGATGAAAAAGGTCATAAATATGTATTAAATGCTTTAAATGAGGTTATTCGAACTTTAACAGAGGAAAACAATAGAAATTATCCTGTTAATACTTCCTTAAATGAGATATTGACAAAAAAGTATAATGTAATTCGCCAATATGTAGGCAATTACGTAACGTTAGAGGCATTTTTGGAACCACTGTTAAAATCAAATTTAGGGAAAATTATTCCTGCTACCGCAAATCGCGAAAAGGCATATATATGGTTTAAATCGGGAAGAAAAAATACTGCTTTTGTAACAATAAATAAAGAAGCTATAGAGTCTTTTGATTATATAGAAAAATTAATTAATGGAGCTAACAAGTCGTCAAAAGATGGCATTAAATTCGGAATGATAGATTTATTACATGATAAGAGTATTATTCCTGAAGAAAAAGATATTAAAAAAGCAGAAATAAACCTCGCTTTGGCTAAATATGAAGATTATTCCAATATGAAAATGACCACGAATAATTTTTTGATTTTAATTAAAGTCTTTAATCCATTCTCTAGAGCTTTTTGCTATATTCCTAAGAGTTTGGTCTATACAAATCAAAATTTAAAAAACAATAGTGTTACTATGGTTTGTTTGATTATTATTGCTTTCTTTCTAGGTTTGTGGGTTCTTTATAAATTTACAGATTATAATTTTTCTATGAGATGGAAACTTTCTTTGCTTTTCCTTTACGCTAATGGACTTCCTTTAATGGCTTTGGGATTTATTGGCTATGATTATCTGGAACAAAATAGAAATATACAATTAGAAGAAGCCTATGAAAATATTTCTCAATTTATTAATGATTTTGATTCGAAATTTGTATTAATTAAAAGAGATTATTCTTTTAAGTTAAATTCTATTATAGACTCGGTAAATAATGAAATATCAAAAAATAGTGATTATAAAGTAGATTTTAAAAAAATTCTTGATTCAATCGAACCAATAACAGTTAATGATTATAATGTTGTTGATGAAAATGGAATAGCTGTTTTTAGTAAAAATAGAAATGTTAATAATAATTTTATAAGAGGTTTAGGATACAATTTTTTAGCCTATGTTAATAATGCGACATATACTCCTTTAACTAGTTTCCATACTGTAGTTCGAAGAAAAGAGAAAGATAATTATACTAATTATTCTAATGATGGAGTTATTTTAGATACTGTTGTTTCAAAGGTTGGAAAAATAATATCGGAACAAGTTATTGATAATGCGAATTATTATTATATTAATTTTATTGGTAATAAAGATATTAGAAAATTTGATTATATGTTTGCTCTGTCATGGATGACTCCTCAGCTTCAAGAAGACTATATAAAAAGAAATATTGAAAAATTAAATGTTAATACAAGAAAAATAACCTGTCTGGCTTTTTCTGAACAATATGGAAAAATTTTCCCACAAAAACACAGCTCTGAAACAGAGTTATTAAGTAAGTTCAGACAAATATTAAATTTAACTTCATTAAATTTTGAGAAAATTACTTATAATGGGAAAGATTATGTTGGGTATGGTTGCGTTGGTAAAGAATTGGATAATTTTGCTATAATAGGCTTATTTCCATTAGATATTATTAATGAAAAAATTAATAATAATAAATTGCGTTTAATAATTTTTATATTTGTTAGTCTAATTCTAACTTTAGGCGTAAGTTGGTTTTTATCTATTCACTTTCTTTCTCCTATAAAGGATTTGGATTATGGAATAGAAGCCATGGGGCGTCAGCAATTTACATACCGTCTACCTGTTAAGTCTGCAGATGAATTCGGGGCTTTAAATCAAGTTTTTAATAGTGCTTTAGAAAGCTTAGAAGATTTGTCTGTTGCTACTACTGTTCAAGAGAATCTTTTTCCATTAAAGCCTTTAGCGCAAAATAGGGCTTTGGTATGGGGAAAAAGTGTAACAATGACTAGATTGGGAGGAGATTATTTTGACTTCTTCTCTTTAACTGATAATGAAATTGGGGTATTGATGGGCGATGTTGCTGGACATGGCGTTCCAGCAGGATTTTTAATGGCAATGGCAAAAGCTTCTGTTTTGCTTTCTGAAAGTGATAAAAAAGACCCATCAAAGTTACTTGCTGCAATACATAAGGTTTTTTATCATGTGAAAAGCAAGAAAATCAAGAGAATGATGACCTGTGTGTATTTTTGTATTAATACAGAAACAGGGGCTTTTACAATGGCGAATGCTGGCCATTGTTACCCTGCTTTTATTGACAGTAATCGAAATGTAACTCTTTTGGAGATAGATGGAACTCCTTTGGGAATAACCAAAAGAGCAAGATATGTTAATACTGAAGGGAAGCTTGAAGAAAATTCTTATTTATTGCTTTATACAGATGGTATGTTGGAAGCACATAATGAAGCAGGAGAATCTATTGGGATAAAACGTTTTAAAGAATTGGTTTCTAATAGTTATTCCGAAGATTCTGAAACTTTTTATAATAATATTTTTGCTGGTTATAAAAAATGGTCTCCATTAGCTGATGATGATATAACAATGGTTTTAGTTAAGTTTGGTTTTGATGGAAAAGAAATTAAAAAATCAAGTGAAAGCGATGAGGAAACTAAATGAATAAGAACAAATATTCAGATTATATTAAATTCATCGCATTTATTCTTTGTTTTGTAGGAATTCCTTTGGGAATGGCGTTTACTGGTTATTATTATACTTTTCAAAGCAATAAAAGTATTCTTGAAAAAAAATTATCTAATGAGATAAACGCTTTTTATACAAAGCTTGAACCTTTTGCAGATCAACAAAAATTTTGGATTTCTATTCTTGAAAATACTGTTGCTAATTACTCTAAAAAAGGGAAAAATAATCAAGAAACAGCGAATAATATAGTTAATAATCTTACTCGTTTACAAAAAGATTATGAATTTGAATATATTGTTTTTAATCCGACATACGGGGCTATAGCAGATATAGCTTCTGACACTTTGGGTGGTAATTTAGATGAAATAAAAAAAGCAGTACATGTTTTATGGAAATTTCAATCATTACATTCTTTTGATATTAGCTTAGAAGATCAAGAAATTTTGGGAAAAGTTTTTGGCCCCCAGTTTTTTGTGAATCATTTAAACAGTGATAGTTATGATAAAAAGGGTGCATCTCTTTGTTGGACAGATAGTCTTTATAAAAGAAGACTGATTTGGAATATTTATATTCACAAATTTTTGGTATTGGTATTTTTAAAACAAAAATATTTAGATGATTTAAATTGTATAAAAACTTATCTAGATAATAGTGTCAATGAATTGACTGAAGGTTTTGGTTTTTCTATTAAAAATACTAATAATAATTCTTATCTTCATTTAAAAAATGAAAAACAACTTATTGAAGAAATTGAGAAAGCTAGTTTTATTTACGAAAAAGATCATTTTTTAGAGGTAAGTTCAGATAATTATTATATCTATCCTTATTTTTTGAGACCAGGTTTAACAATATACGGTTATTTTGATAAATCAAAGATAAATAATATAAAACCATCTGTTTATTGGGTAGTCTGTTTACTGCTTGTTTCTATTTTATGTATTTTGTTAAGTATTTATGGATGGAAAGTAATAATTTTACATAGATTAATTAAAGTTTCTATTAAATGGAAATTGATATTCTTGTTCTTCTTTGCTAATGGTTTACCTCTTTTAGTTTTGATTTTTATTGGAAATGATTTTTTAAGACAGGCTAGAAATGAATATATTCAACAGAAAATTGAAGAAGGCACTTCGTTTTTGCAGGATTTTGATGAAAAATATGAACTTGAGTATGCAAGAGCAATTATAAGAAAAGAAAAAATAAAAAGAGATATTATTAAGAGAAGAGGATTCTTTGGTGAAGAGGAGTTAGAAGATTTATATAATGGTATATCTTCGGATACTTGGTGTTTGTTTGTAATTGCTAGCGAGGGCCAGACTCTTTTAAGAAACCATGATGGAATTTTTAACGATGGTGATCTAAAAAAGAATTCTTCTGGTAGCTATAAGGGTGAAATCAAATATTCTCATATGAAGTCTCATAAATTTGATAACCATTTAAGCACCCAAATAGAGTTTTCTCAAAAACTTGGTTATTATCTGTTAAATAAATTTAATAATAAAACTATAGATACAAAAAAAGCTACAGAAGTTGAATTGATTTTGGAATCTGTTTTGAGAAAAAAATTAGATCTTTTTATTTATGATATATTTGTTAAATTAGGTAATTATATGCCTGTAGGGTTAGGACAAAATGTTCATCCTGCTTTATTTGACTACATCAGTATAAAAAATAATGAAGTCTATGATTATTTTATATTTTCAACATTAAAAACAGAATCTTTCCAGAAGAATTATTTTAACAAGGTTATATCAAAAGCTAACAGAAACGAAATAGGATTAAAAGTTATTGTTTGGAATCCTGAGTTAGGTTTTTCCCCGAAAAAAGAAAAGAGTTTAGAATTAGAATCTTTTAGGCAAAGACTCAATTCTTACCCTGTAAACCAACCAATTATCATTAATCACAATAAAACAGATTATATTGCTATGGGCTTTGATTGTAAGCATATAGTGAAATCTAAACTTATTGGGTTGTACCCTTTGTTTCTTATTGATGAACAGGTTTTGAGAAAACGTAACGAACTTATTATTTTCAGTATCATGAGTCTAATTGTTACTTTAACTTTGTCTTCTATAATTATAAAAAGCTTTCTTGCTCCTTTGTCTGCTATTTATACTGGTGCAAAATCCATTGAACAAAAGAATTTCCAACATCGTTTGCCTAAGTTGGGGCGTGATGAATTTGGCGCAATAGGTAAAATATTTAATGAAGTTATTGTTGACTTGGAAGAATTATCTGTTGCTGGTGCTATTCAAGAACAGCTACTACCAAATTCGGAAATAAAAACAGGTCATTTCAGTCTATATGGAAAGAGTGTGGCTATGGGTGAATTGGGTGGCGATTATTTTGATTTCATCGAAATGGAAGACAATAAATTTGCTGTAGCATTAGGAGATGTTGCAGGTCATGGGGTCGGGGCTTCCTTAATAATGGCAATGGCTAAAGCCGGATTGATTACTTTAGATTCGTTATGGATAACTCCTCAAAAACTTATTGAAAGACTTCACGAAATGGTTTATAAATCTAAGACCCAAAATCAAAGAAAAATCATGACCTTTCAATATATGTATCTTGATGGAGAATCAGGAGAAGCATTATATAGCAATGCCGGGGGCTGTTCTCCCTTTATAATTCGTAAATCTTCCGGTATAGTTGAAGAGTTAAAACTGCCTGGAGCAGTATTAGGAGCTTTTAAAAAGGGTAAGTTTACAGAAACTTCTGTTAAATTTGAGGCTGGTGATGCTATAATCTTTTATTCTGATGGTATTGTTGAATGTAAAGACGAAAAAGGTACAGTCCTAGGATACGATAATTTAAAGATTCTTTTACAAAAATGTTGGAATGAAGATGCAGAAAAGTTTTATAATAATATTTATCAAAGTTATCTTAAATATATAGGTGGGCAAAAAGCTGATGCAGAAGATGACGTTACTATTGTTGTATTAGTTTTTAATAAACCTTCTGTTGCTCAAGATAATTTTGGAGGTATAATAGAATCTGATGCAGAACATTCACAATTAGTAAATTAGTATTGTCTAACTAATGGAAATATAATGGCCGAAACTATAGAAAGCAATGTAACAGATAAAGCAATAAAAGAACCTGAAAAGCAGAAAACGGTTAAAGGTGATTCTGTTGGTACTAAAATTGCCTCAGGTTTTAAAGCATTGTTTTCTTTTCTTGTTTACTTTTTTTGTTTTATATTATTTCCTTTTTATTTAATTTATAGCTCTTTAACTATTTTTTTTGAGACAAATACAGATAATCTGAGACAGACAAAATTAGTTGAAATGAACGATGCGATGGAATATATGTATAAATATTCCAGCAACAAAAGGTATTTTCATTTTCTTCTTTTAAAAATAGCTGAATGTTCTAAAAAAGCAGATAATCCTATTGAATATATTAAAATTAATATTAATAATCTTAAGGCAAAGTATCCTAATGGTTTTCAATTTGTTGTTTGGGATGATAAAGGAAAAATAATAAAAGAGCTAAGTGATAAATCCGGTTATAGCTATGTTTTAACTAAACTTTATGAAACTTTGTCAGATGTTAGTCAACAATTAAAAAAAGACCTATCTATTAGAGTTGCTAGTATTGAGTCTGTTAAGAAGAATATAAATATATTTCGTACTTTTCTTGGGCGAATTTTTATTCCAGAAAATTTGAAAAACCCTATTACTACTAATAATAATTCTGGACCTTTTCTTTCTGAATTAGGTACGGATTTTTCTTCTGTTTGGTTTTCTATAAACGAGAAAGTAAGTTTTATGTGCTTTATTTCAGAAGGCTTATTAAAAGAATATTCCGGTTTAAAAAAGATTTCTGAATATTTAACTCGTAACAATTCTGATATTATTTATGGCTTTTCTGTAAGTCCAGATCATAATAAGCCAGTTTCTAATTTTCCGGAAAAATATGAATCTAATTTATCTTTTGCTTTGAATATATTTGAAGATGCTGGTGATAGTGTTTTTGAAAATGATAAAGCATTGGTAAAAATGGCTATGCCTCAATCTTCTGTAAGAACTTTTTGTTATTTACCAAAGAATAAAGAAATTTGGAGCTATGAATATAAAAGAAATATCTGGTTTGGAATATTAGTATCTGTTTTATTGGTTTTGTATTGCTTAGGTGGTTTTTGGTTCCTTTATAAACGCCATTTCTTTTCTATAAAATGGAAACTAACAGCATTGTTTTTATTGGCTAATATTGCTCCATTAATGGTTTTAAGCTTTATAGCAAAAGGTTATCTTGATAGTAAAAGAGTGTCTTTGAAAAATGAAATGGTTGGAAAATTGGAAAAAACATTGCGTGAATTTGATGAACGTTATGTTTCTTTGTTGGATTCTTATTCTTCTAGAATAACTCAGATTTTGGAAGATATTTCAAAGAAAGTTGGGAAGGGTAATATTCACCAATCTGAAATAGATAGACTTTCTGCTTTATATACTGATTTTAATGCTTCTGATCTTTATTTGATAGCTAGTAGCAGTAAAATGCTTCTTTGTAAAAGAGATGAATCAAAAGCTAAACAACGTCCTGAATTTATGGCTTCTTTAGGAGAGGCTGTTTTGGCTTTTTCAAATAAGAAAACTATTGATATAAAACATAAAGATGTTTTTTCAAACATGTTTAATCCTGAAGATGCAGATTTTATAAGATCCTATTTAAAAAATATATCAAAAGCTATAGAATTGAAACTTGGTGATTTTTCTAAAATTTATTACAGTTATACTTTTGGCGATTCAGATAATTTTAACAATAATTATATTGTTATTATTATGTGGGAAAAAGAAGTCTTCCATAATTTCTTTCTGAAAGATAATTTTAAAAATCTTTATACTGGTTTCCCTGATGCTGATTATTTTATAAAATACAATTTTGGTGATACTTCATATGGAGCAGATAGTTTAAGAAATCAAGTTCTGCCTATTTTTGAAAGAAATATAAATATGACTGAAAAAAACAGTGGTTATATTAATATTAATAATAGAAAATCTATATTTGTTAATGTCAAAGGTATAAATTTAAAAGATTGGAGCCTTTTAGCAATTAGTTCAGAGGATAGTATAAATAGAGAAATTAATCTTATAATAGTTCAATCGGTAGTAGGGGCTTTGGTAAGTCTTCTGTTAACAATTATAATAGGTCATTTGCTTTCTTTACAGTTTTTAAAACCTATACATAATCTTGGAAAAGCTGCATTGGCTATTGGAGAAAGAAATTTTTCCTACCGTATTCCTATCGGAGATAAGGATGAGTTTGGACACTTGAATCTGGTTTTTAATCGTGTTATAGAAGGTTTGGGTGATTTTGAAGTTGCTAGAATTGTTCAGGAAAGCTTATTCCCTGGTAATCATTTTGATGTTGGTGATTTTAAGATATTTGGAAGAAGTGTCGTTATGACCACGTTAGGTGGTGACTATTACGATTGTTTTAAAATTAATGATGAATACCAGGGTATAATTATTGGCGATGTTGCAGGACATGGTATTCCTGCTGGGCTAATGATGGCTATGGCGAAATCTTCTGTTATAACTGCTTCAGAAGAAGTTAAGCTAGATCCGGCAGCTTTAACCACACGTCTTCATAAAATGTTCTTTGCTATCAAGAATGAGCGTTTAAAACGTATGATGACTTTTCAGTATTTTGTTCTTCGTGTTAGTGATGGTCATTTTAAATATACCAATGCTGGACATTGTTTCCCGCTAATTGTTGACAGTAAAGCCAAAACCGCGAATTTCATGAATTATATTGCTACACCGTTGGGTATTGGACCAAGATGTCGCTGCAAAAATCAGGAATTTGACCTTTTGGAAGGACAGTCACTGATATTGTATACAGATGGTATTGTTGAAGCCAATAATGCTCAGGGCGAACAATATGGTTATGATAGATATCAGGAATGTTTGCCTATACATTATGACCCTGACCCGGAAGTCTTTTATTATAATCTTTATAATAAAGTTTATAAACAATGGTCTCCTAAGCCTGATGACGATTTGACTCTTATCCTGGTGAACAGAAAGTAATATGAATAAAAATAGCTTAAAATATTTAATATTTGTAGTAGTAATATTTTGTTTTATTGCTATCCCTGCGATTATTTTGTCTTATTCTGTTTATAGATATTATCAAACCAATGAAGAACAAATAATATATGATTTGAAAAGTGATATGCAGCGTATGGCAAGTGAGCTAAGACGTAATGTTATTGGCGAAAAATATTTTTGCAGATTATTCCATGATTATTGGATAAGTGTTGTTAAAAACCCTGATTCAAATGTTAATAATCTTCTTGTTTTTTGTAAGCAAATAAAAAAATATTATGAAGATGATATTGATTTTGTTGTTATAGATGATAAAGGTAAAGTCTTTCTTAATACAAAACCAGAATTTTACAAACATACAATCGAAGAATGGAAAGATGCTTTTTATTATGCAAAATCCTTTAATTCTTTTTTGCCAGATAATCCTCATATAAATATGTTTTATGATGTAAATGCTCTTAGAAAGATTATAGGATCACAAGTAGTAAAAAATTCTTTGGATAATATTTATGAGCAAGCAATTTATAGCTTTATTTGGGGAGATAGTTCCGGAAGAATTCCACCGTCTTCTATTTATACTTTTAATTTTGGTGGTTTTTTTGTTTTTGCTTCTAAGAAACTCCTAAGAGGAGATAAACACCTAAGATATAATGCTATAGATTATTCTGCAGGGAAGAAAATAATAACTGGTTTGTATAATGTTAATAGTATTTCAAATAGTTTTTGTAGTAGCAAAACTATAAAAAATGTTGAAGATATAAAAAGAATGTTGATAAGCCCTGAATATAAGAATAAGGACTTTATTGATGCTGAATATTATTATGTTTGTCAGCAGTATTTAACAAAAGATAACTATATTTTTGTTATGAAAGAAAAGAATAATACTAAAACAGATTTAATAATAAAAGCTGTTTTGGTATTTGTGTTTTATTTCTTATTATCTTTTCCTATAGTTAAATATTTTTGGAATACAATAATATTAAAAATACCTGGGAATGCTTCTATTAGATTGAAACTAGGTTTCCTCTTTTTATTTGCTACTGGTATTCCATTACTTTCTTTGGCAGTAGTATCTCATGAATATGAATTACATAGAAGAATGGCTTTAATTGAAGAAGCCAGAGCATGGTCAGTAGAAAACTTATTAGGTATTGAACAAAGATATCAAGCTTATTTGAAAAAAATATGTAATGAATTTGATGATTATGTTGACAAATGGTCAATCAAATTAAAAGAAAGAGAATTAAACTTCGAATACTCACGGGTTTTATGGAATAAGTTTGCTAGTAGAGGTGCTTTTGATTTTTATTGTATTGGAAGTGATACATCTTATATTGCAACTCCAGAAGGCTTTTTTAGATATTCAGGTTCACTTGATTCTATTAAATTTGATATGGCTAAGTCCGTAATATGTTCTGAAGTAAAGAATTACAGATATGATGAATTTAAACTGGCAAACATTATAATAAAAAAATTATGTAGCGATTTAAATGGAAAAGAAATTCCAAGTAGTATTTTAAGTAAATTGGAATTAATTGCTGAAAATATAATGCAGAAATCTTTCCCTGAAATTATTTATAATATTATTGAAGTTATTGGTGAAATAAAAGAATGGGGCTTTGGAAACAAAAGTAATATGACTTATTTTAAGTTTATTTCACTTAACGATAAGTCTATTACTGATTTTGGTGTTTTAGCGTCTTGGCGTCCGAGAGATATTCAAGATATGTTTGTTAATGATATTATTCCAAAGGCTAATAGAAATGATAAGAATTTTAAATTTATTTCTTATGAAAGAATTGAAAGATTTTTTATACCAAGTTTATATCGTGAATATAATGAAGTAGAAAAAATTGCTAGAAGAGCTACAGATAAACCTACTGAAGAATTAGAATTTATTAATTTGGATGGGGAAGATTATATTGCTGTTAGCTTCATGGGACGTTTTTTAAACAGATATAATTTCGTTGGGTTATATCCTGTAAGAAATATTGATAACCTTATTTATAAACAGAGTTCTTTGTTTTGGTTATTAGGTATTTCATGTTTAATACTTTCAATAGGTCTTGCCCACCTGCTTTCTAAAAGTTTTATTAATCCTCTCAATACTTTACAGGGAGGGGCCTTAGCTATAGAAAACAGAAATTTCAAACACCGTTTATCTGGGCTTAATGTTGATGAATTTGGTGAAGTAGGTGGAATTTTTAATCATGTTATGGTTGGTTTGGAAGAGCTTGAAGTAGCCAAGATAGTTCAGGAAAGTATGTTCCCTAAGCCAGGATTTAATCAGGGAAATTTCTCAGTATATGGTAAATCTGTTACTATGATTGACGTTGGCGGTGACTATTTGGACTTTTTTAAAGTAGATGATAACAGCTTTTCAGTTCTAGTTGGTGATGTGGCTGGTCACGGAGTCGGTGCTGCTGTTATTATGGCTATGGCAAAGGCCGCTATTCTTGGTGGCGGTGATTCTTTAAAATCTCCGGCAGCCATGTTGAATCAACTGCATAAAATGATTTTGGCAACAAAAACTAGTAAACAGAAGAAAATCATGACTTTCCAGTATATGTATATTAATTCTGAAACTGGCGAAAACTTATACGGTAATGCAGGGGCCTGTTCTCCTTTTCTTATAAGACATTCTGAAAACAAAGTCGAAGAGATGAAAATGTCCGGTGCTGCATTAGGTGCATTTAAAAGAGCTGTTTACAAGGAAATGCCCCTGGATTTCAGACCAGGAGATGCTATAGTATTCTATACAGATGGTATTGTTGAATGTAAAAACATAAATGGTGAAATGCTTGGTTATGATAGGCTGAAAACTACTCTGTTGCAATGCTGGGATTCTAATCCGGAAACTTATTATAACAATATATTAAAAGCTTATAATGATTATGTTGGAGAAGACGCCGAAGCAGGCGATGACTTAACTTTTGTTATTCTTATTTATAATGAAAAAAAAGAACTGAATGAAGAAGAAACAGAGAATAAACCGGTTATAGATATTTCTTAGTTATTAAATTTTATGATTATAGTTATAAATGAATAAATTTTCATTAATTAAAAATATTGTAAAGAGCAGTGTTAATAAACTTCTTAGCTGCTTTATAGTCTTATTCTGTTTTTTTATTTTCCCTTCTTTTTTAATATATTTTTCACTGGATTTTATTTTTGAGAGAAGAATAAATAATCATAAGCAGACTATATTGTCTGAAATGAATAGCAGATTAGATTGTTTAAATAAATACTCAAGCAATAAAAGATATTTTCATTTTCTTTTATCTAAAATATCTCATTATGCCCAAAAAGTAGAAAACCCTATAAGTTATCTGGAATTAAATATAAATAATCTCAAAAAAAACTATCCTAATAAAATTCAGTTTATAGTTTGGGATTCAGATGGGAAAATAATAAATCAACTCAGTGATAGGATTAATTTGAGTTATGTTTTAAAAAAGTTATATCAGAGCCTAAAAGAAGTAACTAGCAAAGTTTCATTAGATTATTCTTTTAGAATTTCAAACCTTGATTCAATAAAAAATAATTATAATATTTTTCGTACTTTTTTCGGAAAGGTATATATTTCAGAGAATCTTAAACTGCCCTTAAACAGAGGATTTGATGCTGGTCCTTTTTTGACAGAGTTAGGTCATGGACTAACCTATGCCTGGTATTCTATTAACGATAAAATAAGTATGATGTGTTTCCTTTCAGATGAGCTTCTTTCTGAATTTTCTGGGCTGGAAAAAATTTCAGAAAAGCTAAATAATACTGATAATACTTATATAACAGGTTATTCTATCCATCGAAACTATACAGAACCAGTAACTCCTTTCCCCAAAAATTATTATTCAGATATTCAAATGGCTTTATCTTCATTTTTAAATTCTGGGAATAATATTTATGAGAATGATAGGGCCTTAGTAAAAATGTCTATGCCCGAGTCCTCGATTATAATTTTTAGTTTTTTGCCAAAAACCGATTCAAAATGGAACTATGTTTTTAGTAGAAATTTATGTTTTTATATTCTTTTATCTTTGCTTTTGTTGGTATATGCCTTGTGGGGAGTTTATTATTTTTATAAACAAAATTTTTTTTCTATTAGGTGGAAGCTTTCTGCTTTGTTTTTATTCGCTAATTTAGCTCCTATATCTATAATTGGTTTTATTGCTAACGATTATTTAGATAGTCAAAGATTATCAATTAAAAACGAAATTATTCGTGATTTGGAAAAATCGGTTAGAGAACTGGAAACTCGTTACAGATCATTGATTGATGATTATGGTTTACGTTTGAATTCAACTTTTGCAGAAGTTTCTAAAAAAGTTGGAAACAATGTGATAGAACAACCCGAAATAGAGAGATTAAAGAAACTATACGACGAATTTAATGCTTCAGAACTTTATATAGTTGCTAGCAATAGTCAGATGATTGGCTATAAAAGAGATGAGAATAAAGCTAAACAGCGCATTAGTTATATTACCAAATTAGGCAAATCTATTCTGGATTATGCAAATGATAAATCCAAGGATACAAGTAATAATGATACTAATGCTACAAAGCAGATAGATACAGAATATTTAAAGGTGTTTTTAGATAATGTAGGATTAGTTTCTGATTTTAACATTGGAGACATGGCTAGAATATATTATAGTTTTATTTTTGGTGACAGAGTTAATTATAATAATAATTACGTTTTTATAATGTTTTGGGATAGAGAGTATTTGCAGAATTTATTCTTAAGAGAAACTTATAATACTTTATATAAAAACGTTCCAGATGCGCATTTTTATATTAAATCAAATTTAATTAATAATTCTTATGGAAACAAAGAATTGGATAAAGTAATTTATTCTGTGCTTCAAAGCAATTCTAGAATTGATAAAAAAGTTAGCGGTATTACTTATTTGAGTAATAAAAAATATATATATGTATGTGTTAATGGAACCGTTTTAAATGACTGGGTTCTTGTTGCTGCTTATCCTGAAGAACGTATTAATTCAACTATTCGTTTTATTGTTTTTCAAATAATTGGAGGGGTTTTTCTAAGTATTCTTTTAACTTTTATTATCATTCACATTCTTTCTTTGCATTTTTTAAATCCTATTCGAAGCTTAGCTGATGCTACTCTTGCTATTGAGCAAAGAAATTTTGCTTATAGAATTCCTGTTGCTGATTTAGATGAATTTGGTCATTTGGAAGAAGTGTTCAACCGTGTTCTTGAAGGCTTGGCCGATTTTGAAATTGCAAAAATAGTTCAAGAAAGCTTGTTCCCTTCGGATAAACTTTTATTGCCTTCTTTTAATGTTTTTGGCAAAAGCTATGTTACGACTACACTCGGAGGGGATTATTATGATTATTTTAAAATCAATGAAAAGAATTTAGGAATTGTAATTGGAAATGTTTCGGTTAAAGGTATTCCAGCTGGTTTAATTATGTCTATGGCTAAGTCTGTAATTTTGTCCTCTTCTGAAGAAATAAAACTTAACCCTGCCAAACTGACTAAGAAACTAAATAAAATGTTTTTAAGCATAGAAGGAAAAAGTTTAAATCATGTTATGACTTTTCAGTATTTTGTTATGGATATAAATACTGGTCGTTTGGTTTTCGCTAATGCTGGTCATTGTTTGCCTATCGTTGTTGATACTAATACTAATATTACCAAATGTGTTAAATATTTGTCTCCTGCATTAGGTGAATCTATTGATTCTGAATATGATAATTATGAATTTAATCTTTTAGAAAAGCAATCTTTAGTTTTATATAATGATACTGTACAAAAGGCTTTGAATTCTTCTTCTGGGAAACTTGATAATGAAGAATTTTATGAATCGTTAAAAGAGTCTTATGATAAGGATTCTGAAAAATATTTTAATAATATATTTGCTTTAATTAATAATTCGTCTTCCCCAGATTTATCAGATATTACTCTTATAATAGTGAATAGGGAATAATATGAATAATAATGACTTTAAATTAAAATATTTTAACAATAAATATATTGTCTATATTTTGATTATTTTCGTTTTTGTCTTACTCCCAGCATTAATTATGACCTATTCTGTTTATCGATATTTTCAGATTAAAGAGCAGGAAAATCTCTTATATTTAAAAAGTGATGTAAATCGTATTGTAAGTGAATTAAGAAATAATCTGGTTTGTGAAAAGTATTTTTGTCGTTTCCTTCATGATTACTATATTTCTGAATCAAACAATAATGATTCTAATATTAAAAAATGTGCTGAATTCTGTAAGGATCTTAGAAGTTTTTATAATGACGGTATAGATTATGTTTTGATTGATAATGAAGGGAATGTTGAATATAATTCTAATCCAAATTCTTATAGCTATTCCCCAAAAGAATGGTGTGATACTTTAATTTTTGCTAAGGCCAGTATTAAACTTTTCTTTAATTATTATAATTTAGAAGCTCGTAAATATAATAGTGGTGCTTTTGACAATAAAGGTTTAGCTTCTACAAAAAAAATATTGGGTTCTCGTATTGAATTCGGTTCTTTTTTTACTCTGTTTCAAGAAAATGATTATCATTTAATCAGAGCTGATGGTTCCGGGTTAACTCCTCCCTGTGCTGTTTACGATTTCAAATGGGGCGGTTTATTTTTGTTCTTTTCAAAAAAATTGCTGAGCGATTCCATACATCTTAGAAATATTGTAAAAGAGAATTTATCTGAAAACAAGTATATAGCTGGTTTTTATAATAGTGAAAATATTGACGTTGATTTTTGGATTAATAATGAATTGCATGATTGTGAAAAAGTAAAAAAGCTTGTCAAAGAATATGATTCTTTGGGAAGTAATTTTATTGAATCTAATTCTTTATATTATAACAGCCAATTTTTAACAAATAATAAGCGATTTTTTATAATAGCTTATAAGAATAATTCTCTTTTTGATATTTGTTGGAAATCTTTTGTCTTTTTTATTTTTTATTTAATATTATCTATTCCTATTATTAGATATTTTTGGAAAACCATTATATTAGGATTACCTGGTAAAGCAAGTATTAGATTGAAATTGGCTTTTTTATTTCTCTTTGCTTCAGGTATTCCTCTTCTTTCATTGGCAGTAATATCCTATGAATACCAGTTGCGTAAAAGACTTGCAATGATTGAGGAAGCGAAAACTTGGATTACTGATAATCTTTTTGAAGTTGACCAAAGATACTTATCTTATCTTACTAATGTTAGACTTGAATTAGATAAATATTTGGATGGTTGGGCTCTATCTTTAAAGAAAGATGGTTTAACCATTGATTCTATGAAAGAAATTGATAAAAAACTGACAGAGTGTAATAGCTGGGATTATTTTTGTGTGGCAAGCGAAGCTCAGGTAATAGCTTCTTTTGATGGTTTAGTAAAGTATACTGGTTCTTTAGACCAGATTGTTTTTGACGAGAAAAATTCTTACTTTAGTAAAAAATCTAATCAATTCAGATCTTATTTACTTAAACTTATTAATTTAATATTGAAAAAAATCTGCAGCGATTTAAATAATAAGCCAATTCCTGCGATGATTCTTAGTAAAATTGAAATATTTGTTGAATCAATTATGCAGAAAACATTTCCTGAAATACTTTATTCTGTTGTACGAACTAAGGATAATATTAGTGAATTTGGTTTTAAAAACTATTACAATGTTTCTTATTTCAAGTTTATTTCGATTTTTGATAAAAAATATACAGATTATATATGTTTAATTACATGGTTGCCCAAAGATATTCAAAGAGATTTCTTAAAGGATACTTTAGATAAAATAAATAGAAATCCTCTTAATTATAAATTGGTTTCTTATGAGCGAGGTAGCAGAGATTTTCTTCCTAAAAAATATTCAAATAATAAAGTTTTAGAAAAATTTGTCAGAAGGGCTTCTGAAAAACCTACTGATGAACTGGAAATAATTAATATTGATGGTGAAGACCATATAGCGGTTAGTATTCTTGGTCATAATATTTCCGAATATAGTTTTGTAGGTTTATATCCAATTAAGAATGTTGACTCTATTATTGATTACAAAAGCTGCATATTGTGGGTTTTAGGCGTATTTTGTCTGCTTTTATCTATTTCTTTGGCTCAATTGTTAACAAGAAGTTTTATTGATCCTATGAATAATCTTCAACAAGGAGCTTATGCTATAGAAAATCGTAATTTTAGTCATAGAATTTCTAATCTTGGTAATGATGAATTTGGTGAAGTTGGTAATATTTTTAATAATATGATGGTTGGGCTTAAAGAACTTGAAGTAGCTAGAATCGTTCAGGAAAGCATGTTTCCAAAACCAGAGTTTAAACAGGGAAATTTTAGAATTTACGGTAAGTCTATAACTATGATAGATGTCGGTGGCGACTATTTAGACTTTTTTAAGGTTGATGACAATAGCTTTTCTGTTCTTCTTGGTGACGTTGCTGGTCATGGAGTTGGTGCTGCTTTAATTATGGCTATGGCTAAAGCTTCTATTCTAAGTAGTGGGGATTCTTTAAAGTCTCCTTCGGCAATGCTAAACCAGCTTCATAAATTGATTTTGGCAACTAAAACTAAAAAGCAGAGAAAAATAATGACTTTCCAATATATGCATATTAATTCTGAAACAGGTGAAAACTTATATGGGAATGCTGGAGCTTGTTCTCCTTTACTAGTAAGACCTTCTCAAAATATTGTTGAGGAAGTTAAGATGTCTGGAGCAGCTTTGGGGGCATTTAAAAAAGCATCGTATCGCGAAATGGCATTGGATTTCCAACCAGGAGATGCATTAGTATTCTATACAGATGGTATTGTAGAATGCAAAAACAAAAAAGGAGAAATGCTCGGATACGAAAATTTAAAGAAGACTGTTTTAAAATGTTGGAACTATAATCCGGAAACTTTTTATAATAATATTTTAAAAACTTATTATGACTATGTCGGTGAAGATGCTGAAGCTGGCGATGATCTTACCTTTGTTATATTGATTTATTATAAATCAGAAGAGAAAAATAATGAAATAATTGGGAATAATAATATTAGCTAATCATTTATCTAAGTCAGCTAATTTTTCTTTTAATAATCTTAATTTATTAAATTTTTCTTTTATACTTTTTAAGTAATTAGAATTATTCTTTTCTGGGTGATTTAAAGCATCATAAAGAGCATCTTCAAAACATAAAATTTCATCTTCAAGTTGTTCTATGTTCAGTTTCAATATAGCTTTATTAATAGAATTAACTTGGAATAAAATATCTGATCTGTTTTTGTTTATATTGCATGTTGTCATTTGTATGAACTCCTTTCTTAAAAATGTTTATATTTTCTTAAGATGCCAATAACTATTCCTTTTATTGTTACATCGTGGTTCTCTATTATGATTGGTTGCATACTAGGATTAGATGGTTGCAATCTGACTTTATTGCCTTCTTTATAGATACGTTTAAGGGTTACTTCGTTGTTGTCTATACAAGCTATAACCATATCGCCATTTCTAGCTGATTCGCGTTTTTCAACTATGACATAATCACCGTCTTTTATAGCTTCGTCTATCATAGACTCGCCCTTAACTTCTAATACAAAGGTTTCGCCTCTACCTAACATGGTTTCTGGCAAAGAAATAGTATCTGGAATTTCGTTCATTTCTATTGGTAGACCGGCTGTAACTCTTCCTAAAAGGGGAACTTCTATACAAGGAGTTTGCTGAACAGGCTCTGATTTCATAGATAAGCCTCTGGAGCGACCAGGCATAGAATCTATATAACCTTTTTCTATTAAGGTTTTTAAATGTTTGTGGACAGTAGAGGTAGAAGATAGACCAAGACCATGACATATTTCAGTTATTGTAGGAGCATACCCACATTCAGCTAAAAAATGTTGTATAAAGGTAAGAACATTTTGTTGTTTGGGCGTTAATGGATTCGGTGACATATTATCTTCCTTTCTGTCCACATTAATATTATAGGCGAAAAAATGGCGAAAATCAAGCGAAAATTTGATTTTTTTTGTTGATTTTCCATTAAAATATAGTAAATTTATGTTAGATTAAATTTGGGGTAAAGAATGACGAAGGTTGTTTGCGAAAATTGTAGGATAGAAATAGACGTTCCAGAAGGATATTCTGCACCTTTTTTGCAGTGTCCGGAATGTGGTTCTATGCAGAAATATCATCGCAACAACGCTGGAGAACCAAGATTTAAAGTTTTAAGCAATAAAAACCGTGTTAACGTTACTAACAAGATTCCAGAAGAAAGGCCAAATAAAACTACTACCCCTCCTCCTGCAGCATCTTATTTCTATAATAGTGCTATAGCAGAAAAATTTAATGAAAATGCTCCTTATAGACCTATCGACCAGAAGAAAATGATTATAGATTCTGTCGGAGAAGAAGGTCTTCAGATTGCTTACAAATTAGTTGGCAATTACTTATGGTCTACATCTCTTAACTATAGAAAAAATGGCAGAGCTAAAGCTATAAGAAGT
>JAEEGL014739144.1_pt1 | contig 19829 bp, 16 predicted proteins | sample 9134231 | NCBI WGS metagenome assembly JAEEGL01 (sample SAMN16246548, study PRJNA631951) | gut metagenome | biome: gut microbiome; feature: rumen; material: fiber-attached | host: Bos | place: Iran: Karaj | collected 2018-10 | reverse complement strand
TCTCCACCATTTAATTCTTTAAACCACATTTTAGCGTGTTCTTTTTCATTGTTAGCTGTTTCTTCAAAAATTGCTGCTATTTGTTCATAGCCATCTTTTTTTGCTTTTGAAGCAAAGTAAGTATACTTGTTTCTTGCTTGAGATTCACCAGCAAATGCTGCTAGTAAGTTTTGTTCTGTTTTAGATCCTTTTAATTCCATAATGTTACCTCTTTCATTAAATCTTTAAGATTCATTCTTATTATAATATATTCCATTCTTTTATTCAATTAACTTTAAAAATAAAAAGTTGATATTTCTATCAACTTTTATCTTTAAAATTTTGAGTTCTTCTTGTAGTATGTGTTGAAGAAGGTTTTCTAGCTTTTCTTTTCTTTGTCTTTGCTTCGACAGTTTCTTTCTTTTCTTCTTCTTTAGTTTTTTCTACTACAGGAATTTCTTCATCTACCACTACTGGTTTATTTTCTATTGCTTTAGATAATTCTTTAATCGTTTCATCTATTTCTTCTTGAATTGTTTCTTTTTCTTTTGGAGCTTCCACTTTAGGTATTACTATTGGTGCTTCTTCTTCAACTGGTTCTTCTTTTTTCTTAACTTCTTTTGGAGCTTCTACTTTAACTTTAGGTGTTACCTTAGATTTCGTATTATCAGAATCATATTCTTCAATCTTTTTCTTAAGATCTTTTAAGTATTGAGTCTTAGATAACTCATCTTCAAGTTCTTTTTTACTAATTTGAGTAGTGTTTTCTAAAACGTCTTTAATAGCTGTATCATCAACTATTTCAACTTTCTTTTTATTTCTTACTGGAGATATTTTAAAACTTCTTAATTCATCTAGTTTATATACCATTGTATTTTCTAGATTTTCTAGCATGTTTTCATAATCACTCTTCACTGCAGTTTTTTCAGGTTTCATAAATCTAATTGATTGTTCTGTTGGTGAAATTACTTCATCATTAATTTTTAAAATAAATACACATGCTTCATTGTAATGCAATAATAAGAAAAAACATGAATCATTATCATTCTTATAATAGATTGGTTCACGTAGTTCTAATTGAGCATCTACTAAATCGTCAAATGTTTTTACTTTAATAATATTTTTACCAGCAATATTAGGAAGCGTTTCTACTTCTACTATTACTGAATCATATGTTTTTAAAATTCTTTTCTTTTCTTTAATAAATACCGCGAATTCGTCTGGAGATTCTTTCATATAAATTGAAAGACATATTGCTAATATAATGAATAATGCAACTAAAACAATGCAGAAGCCGTATAGATTTGTAAACAATGTTACAATAATGGCAATTGCTAATATTACTAGAGCTGCGATTACGCAAACAACAAGAACTTTTTTATTGCTCTCAATATTCCCCATTTTAATCTACTCCTTCTTATTCACCATATCATTTAATTCTATTGAAGGATAACCAATTAGGGGTATCCTTATTTTAACTATACCTATTATATCATCTTTTTTTTGTTTTGTAATGTCTTTTGTGTTATTATTGTCACCTTTTGTAACAAATTGTATTTCTGGACGTTTGTCTATTCTAATGATGCGGTGAGTTACGATAACTCCGTTATCATAAAAGGCGATAATGTCCCCTACTTGTAACCTATCTTTTTCTTTATCAGTAAGCTTTTTTATGATGATTCCATCCCCTCTTTTTAGAGCTGGATACATTGAGTCAGATGCTATTGATGATAGATAATATTTAAATTGACCAGAGATTAAAGCAACTAAAATAAATACAAAAACGAATACTGCTATTTCAATATAGAAACCGATTCCTTTACTGTAATTATCTGCACGATCTAGTTCCATCTTACGCATTGGCCTACTTATTAAATAATAAATTACTAAGTCTAAGGCTATAATAGCCATTAATTCAATGTAGTTACTTAAGGCAGGATAAAAAATTAGTAACCTAGAGAAATCAATTACTAAACGATATAAGATTGTTGAGGCATAACCGAATTTGTATGTTGTGTATGTAAGTAAGATTTCCTTAACAATTGAAATAACTACGAAAATAATAATAGTATAAATAGAACTTTTAATTGGCATTAATAATAAAACATCATACAAAATAAATAGAATTGTTGTAATGACGGCTTGTTTTTTGTCTTTCAAATTTTTATTTACAATGCAATATCTAAATACTTCTTCAATAATTAGAGAAAAGAACACATAGATAGCATTAGTTATCGATGTGGCATTTAGAGTTGGTTTTATGTAGCCAGTTTTAAAACCAACTATATAAGTAAGTATTAAATAGATAATAGAACAGGTAAAAAATGTTTTAAGGATCTTGCTTTTTATAACGGTTTTTTTGTTCCTTTTATAGCCATTTAATAGGATAAAAAAGAAAGTTAAAAGCATCCAAAAAGATAATATTATAGGTTTTATAATATTATTCAAATTTCCTTTAAAAATATAGCTGATTATAATGAAAATAAAAACAACTATATTAAAAGGCATAGTTGTATTCTTTTTATCTTTTAGATTATCCATAAATACACTACCCTTTTACTATCTATACATAGATTATAATATATTTTCAATTATAAGACAACTAATATGAAGGGCTAAATGATATTTTATGGGAAAAATTTAATGATAATTCATCATAAATTTTTGCTTCTTGTTTAGGATATTCTATTCTGACTTTAATCGTTTTAGTTTCATTACTTTTGATGATATCTCCACGTTTTATTTCTGTATCATCTAGGTAAGTTATTTTAGCTATTAGAACGTTATTTGTGCTGGTTATTTCTTGCTCTATATCTGTTATAATAGCATCTAAATTACCATTATTAGTTATATCATATGTGAATTCATAAAATTCTTCTTCATTTTTCAATTTTACGTTTAAACTAATTCCGTCTTCGTTACTATTTATTTCACCAGCAACACTGCCTTCAGTCACTCTCAATTCACTGCTACTAATATTCCATAAGTATTTCACTTCTATTGTTTCATGTCTTATTCCATAGATGAATTTTATACCTATTAGAACACTTACAAATAATAGTTGAGCAATGAGAAGACTTTCTAAGATTCCCAGGGCTTTTTTCATATATTCACTCCCTTGATAGTTTATTATACTAATTATGTATTTTTTGGCAAGAAAAAAGAACTATTATTATAGTTCTTCATATCTATCTAATTTCATTCCTTTTAATAAAACTAATGTGAATAAAGCTACTAAACAAATTATCAAAGCTATAATTCCTTTATCAGAAGTTGTTGGGTTTTTAACTTTGTTTTCTTCGAAAGGATCTTTTGCTTCTGGTTGTTTTTCTGGAGCTGGTGCTGGTTTAGTTTGTTGTTCTGTTTTAGCAACATTATTATTGAAATTAATTTCATTAAGACCTGCTGCAGTTCCAGTTATTGTTTTTGTTTCATTACCAGCTACATATGTTTTGTAACCATCTTTAGCATCTTGTGTAATAGTATATGTTGAATTTGCAGGTACATCTACAAATGTAATTGATTCATTACTTAACAAATTAAATTTTGCAGTACCAGTAGCATCAAAAACAAGATATTCTCTTTCGTTATTCTTTATTGTAAGGATTGCTCCTGATACATCAGTCATTTTAATTTCGTATGTATAATTAGCTATTTCGTCATTGTTTTGTTTATTATGAATTGTGATATTAGTGATGTTTGAATCAGCATTTTTTTTGGTTTCATCAGTTGGAGGTTTTCTTGTTGGTTCTTTTTTCTCTACTTTTTCAGCTGGTTGAGGATTTAAATTATCATTAAAGCTTTTATTATTTAAATCATCCATTAGTATTAGTACAGAAAATACAATTAATGCACCAATTGCTATTAATGATAGTACATAGCCTTTTCTCATATACATCACTCTCTATCATAATAACATTATACCTGTTAATAACTTTATAGTCAATAAAGAAAAGAACAGAATTTTTATTCTGTTCTTAATGCTTCTACAGGGTCTTTCTTTGATGCTATTTTTGATGGTATTAAACCCGCTATTACAGTTAAAATTATGCTTATAATTATTAGGATTATTGCTCCATCTACAGGTAAGATAGAGATGTTATTAATATCTACAACTTTCTTAATAATTATATTAATTGGAATATTTAAAATAATAGTAGTAACTATACCAAATAAACCAGCTGCAAATCCTTCAATAAGTGTTTCTGCATTAAAGACACGAGATATATCTTTTTTGCTTGCACCGATTGCTCTTAAAATACCTATTTCTTTTGTTCTTTCAATTACAGAAATATATGTAATAATTGCAATCATAATTGAAGATACTATTAAACTAATTGCGACGAATGCTATTAAAACACTACTTATTACATTAACAATTGATGATACTGATTTCATCATAACACCAACGATGTCATTATATTCAATCTTCTCTTCTTCTTTTTTGTCTTTATTATAATTATCAATTATTTCGATTATTTTTTCTTTAGAATCAAAGTCTTTAGGATAAATAGAAATGCTATCTGGGTTTTCACGATCAGAGATTCCTAACTTACTAATATTTTCTTCATATGATGAAGACATGTTCTCTGCATAACTCTTCATGTAAGCTGCTAATTCTGCTTGACTCATGTGAGCCATAGCAGCTTGTTGCTCAGGAGGTAAGCTTTTTAAATCTATTAGAGAACTTGTTGTAAATTCACGGCCTGTGAAAACATTTATTTCTTTATTAGCAACTTGCTCTTTAGCGATTTCAGAAGCATTTATGCGATCAATTAAATGATCCATTAATTCACCACGGTAACCTATTAAGCCGTATGATGAATCGTTGCCAACTGCTTCTTCATTTCTTTTAATAATACCAACTATTTTTATTTCTTCAGAGTTAGCAATAACTTTTTTCATATATTCTTCATCGCTTGATTTATCAACCCAAACACCATTTTCTTTTTGATAGTAATCTGTGTTTAAAACAAGTTTAAAAGATAAACCTAAGAAATCATCAATGCTGTATTCATGGTCTTTAAACTCAACTGGATTTCCACTAATCATATTATTGAATTGTAATTTTAATTCATCTTGATCTAAGATACCTAGACTATATAATGTATAATCTGATATTTCATTATTTTTACCTATTTCTAGAACTAATTCATTATAGTTTTTTGGCCACTCTCCTGCTACTAAGCTGTATTGTCTTTGCATGACTTCTTCATTATTAAATAATTCGAAGAATACGTCGTACCCAGATAAAAAATCACTATATAGTGAAGAAACTCCAGAAGCACCAAAACCTATTGTATCTAGTACTGTTGTAGGATTAACTCTTACTACTCTATCAGGATTATTTTTATATAAATTTAATTGAACTTTATAATTATAATCTATTTCTAATACATAGTCTTTTATTTCTTTGTTAGTATCTAGGTATTTTTTGAAGTTCTTCATATCATTTCTTTTAACTTCTTGGGCCATAGTTTTAAACATGTCCCCCATTATATTTACTGAATGAATTTTATCATCATCATAAGCTTCGCCACGTTCACGAGCACCTGTCATTGTTTTGATGATAGCAGACATATCCACTGATTCTTTTTCAATTACTAATGGATACATACTTAAAGTTTCTTCTTCAGTTCGATCAATATATTTATTTATTCCATTTGCTAATGACAAAATAAGAGCGATACCTATAATACCTATTGAACCAGCAAATGCTGTTAAAATAGTACGTCCTTTTTTAGTCATTAAGTTATTTAAAGATAACGATAAAGCTGTTAGAAAACTCATAGAAGTTTTCTTGTCTTTTTTATGTGGTCTTTCTTCGTCTACTCCATCGAAAGGATTAGTATCATCTGTTATTTCACCATCTAACAATTTAACTATTCTAGTTGAATAATTGATAGCTAATTCAGGATTGTGAGTTACCATGATGACTAATTTATCTTTAGCAATTTCTTTTAACAAATCTAATACTTGTAAACTTGTTTCAGAATCAAGGGCTCCTGTTGGTTCATCTGCTAATAAAATATCAGGATCATTTATTAGAGCACGAGCAATGGCTACTCTTTGCATTTGACCACCAGACATTTGGTTTGGTCTTTTATTCATGTGATTACCCAAACCAACTTCTTTTAAAACTTTAATCGCTTTTCTATGGCGTTCTTCTTTGGAAACACCTGATAACGTTAAGGCTAATTCAACGTTTTGTAATGCGGTTTGATGTGGGATTAAGTTATATGTTTGAAAAACAAATCCTACGCGATGATTACGATATGTATCCCAATCACGATCATTATATTTTTTGGTAGATATTCCATTAATTACTAAGTCACCATTTGTGTATTGGTCTAAACCTCCGACAATGTTTAAAAGTGTTGTTTTACCACTACCACTAGGTCCTAAGATTGATACAAATTCATTTTCTCTAAATTTTATATTTATTTTATTTAGGGCTTTTTGTTTTTGATCAGCTACTTCATAGATCTTTGAGATGTTTTTTAACTCTAGCATTTTTATCCCTCCTAATATATATTTTATTCTTTTATTTTTAATTTCCTTTATTTTCTTAAATCGCTAAACAAAACAACGATTGGATATATTTCTAATCTTCCTAATAACATACCTATACTTAAAACGATTTTAGATAGATTACTGAATTCAGCAAAGTTAGAAATATTAAAGGATAATCCAACGTTAGCGAATGTACAAAATACTGCATTTATAGTTTTTTCTAAGCCAAATTCATCGAAGCTTACTATAAACATTATCACTATAATAATTAAAGCATACATGAATAAAAAACTACAAGTATTTTTTACTACATCATCTGATACTTTTTTATTTTCAAAATAAATTGTTCGTACACTATTTGGATGTATTACTTTTAAAATATCTCTTTTTATTGATTTTACACAGATTATTAATCTTGATATTTTAAAACCACCACAAGTACTTCCAGCGCAAGCTGATATTACCATCAAACCTAGGCACACTACTCTAGAACTTGTTGGATAAATATTTATATCTCCTATACTATATCCTGTACTAGTTATTAATGAACTAACATGGAAGAAACTATTTAAAATTGCTTCATTAAATGTAGCAAAAGTTTGATATGTATTTAAGAGAACTATAGTTAGGGCAAAGACAAAGATAACTATATATGTTCTTAATTCTTCACTCTTATAAATGGATTTAAAATCTCTAATTATCATTAAAAAATAAATATTGAAATTGACGCCAAATAATAGCATAAAAATACCTACTACCCACTTATTAAATACTGAATATGTTGCTAAAGAAGTATTTAAAAGGGAAAATCCTCCTGTACCTGCTGTACCAAAAGATATTAGTAAAGCATCAAAAAAACTTAAACCACCTATCATTAAAAGAATTAGTTCAGTAGTTGTTAAACCTATATAAATTGAATATAAGTAAAACAAAGTTTTCTTAACACTTGGAGCTAGTTTTGAGACATTTGGTCCTGGCATTTCAGCTTTTAATAAATGTAATGATTTATCATCTTTAGATAATGGGATTATAGCCATTACGAAAGCTAAAACACCCATACCACCTAGAAAATGCATAAAGCTACGCCAGAATAGAATGCTTTTTTCTAGTACTTCAACATTTGTTATTATAGAAGCTCCAGTAGTAGTTAAACCAGATACAGCTTCAAATAATGAATCTATATAATTAGCATCGCCATTTATTGTAAATGGTAGTGCTGAAATTAAACTAATTATGATCCATGATAAAGAAACTATTTTAAAGCCATCTTTAGCATAGATTACTTTGTTTGTTGCTTTTATTCTATCTAATAATAAACCTATCACTAAACTTATTATTAGAGGTATTGCAAATGGTAAGATATTACTTTTGTAAATTATAGATACGATTATTGGTAATATTAATAATGCTGAGAAAGCAATTAATACTTTACCAATGTATTTGTATATTGTCTTGTCTTTCATATTATTCGATTATATCGTTGATATTTTTTATTTTATTGTTGTTATCTATAATTACAATTATATCTTTATTATTTATTTCATCATTACCATTTGGAATTATAATATTTTTTCCTCTTTGAATAGCTATTATTAGGATTCCTTCTTTAAACTTTATATTTTTTAATTTTTTATTTAAGGCTTTAAAATCTTCTTTTACGTTAAATTCAAGCATTTCAAATGTTTCTTCTTCAAATTTATATAATGCTTCACAAGAACTTCCTGCACCATTTTCCATAGCCCTTATATATGAAACTATTTGATTAGTAGCAATTATATGTGGAGTTATTACGGTTTCAATATTGGCTTTTTCTAAGACACCACCTAAATTAATATGATTAATTTTGGTAATAACTTTAGGAACCTTTAGATTAGTAGCAAACATTGAATATATAATGTTTTCTTCATCTATTCCTGTTAAGGATACAAAAGCATCTGCTTTTTCAATTCCTTCTTCATATAAAATGTCCTGATTGGAAACATCACCATGAATTATCAAAGCTCTAGGTAGTTCTTCACTTAGTTTTTTACATCTCTCTTCATTATCTTCGATAATTCGTACTTGCATTCCTGAATCTAATAACATATTTGTTAAATAAATTGCAGTATCAGATCCACCACAAATCATTACTTTTTTAGTCTTCTCGCCTATTCTCTTTAGATAGATTAAAAATTTATTAATACTTTGTGGGGTTCCTGTGATATATATTTTATCGTCTTCTAGGAACTTTGTTGTTCCTTTGGGAATAATTATTTTGTTTTTTCTTTCGATTGCACAAATTATTATACGATCTAGTTTATGAGATATTTTATTTAACGTTGAATTTTTAATAACACTATCTTCTTTGACTTTAAGAGAAATCATTTCTACTTTTCCTTTGAAGAATGATGTCGTATTGATGGCAGTTGGGATACTTAAAACATTATAAATATATTCTGCAGTTAGTAAATCAGGATTGATAGTTAGTGATAAACCCAAATCTTCTTTTAATAAACTAATTGAAGAAGCGTATTCAGGGTTTCTTATTCTAGCTATAGTATGTTTAGTTCCCATTTTTTTGGCAATCAAAGAACACATGACGTTTTGTTCATCTTTATCCATGGCACAAATTAGTAAGTCGGCATTTTGAGCTCCGGCTTCTTTTAAAATATTTGCGTTTAAGGCATTGCCTTCTATATAATTAACATCTTCATTATTGATGATGTTTTCATGTTTATTAAAGTAGGTATCGATTACTGTTATTTCATGTCCTTCTTTGACAAGACTTTTAGTAAGATATTCACCCAACTTTCCTATGCCAACGATAATAATTCTCATTTTTATCACCTTTTAGTATTATATCATAAAAAAAGATAAAAACTTTATTATTTGTTTTTATCTTCATTATCTTCAAATAGGAACGCCATTGATGATGGAACCTCAAAATTCTCTTGGTTAGGAGAAGCGACTGGAGCTGGAGCTACTGGTGCTGCTGGAGTTTGATTTTCTCTTGCAGCCAATGGATTTATAACTGCTCCGGAATTTGGTCCAAGTGGACGAGGTCCTGGAGATTGAACAGGTGGTTCTCCCGATGCTGGTGTTTGGACAGGAGCTACACTTGCACCTTCTGGAGCTGGCATACCACTTGCTTGTTTTTGCTCAGCTAATAAACGATTATACATCTCTAAAGGGCTTTCGTTTTCTCTTCTATCTGTCTTGTTAGTACTTCCACCTGATGATCCATATAGTAATGAATAAGAATCATCTTCAGTCACTAAGGCTATACATGGGTTTAATAAAATACCTATAAACGTGAAACCCATTAAAATAATTGGTGCTTTTGATGGTTCTTTTTCTTCAATTCTGTATGTATCACTATATATATCTTCTATTGCTGTTTTTGTACTAGCAATATTTACAAAGATTGTTAGAGTTATTAAACCGAACATTATATATTTAAATACTTTATGGATAGAACTTGATGTTCTTACTGTACACACTATTAATATTATTATATCTATAATTAAAACGCCAATGTAGATGGTTGATGAGATACCTGAAGTAAATAAGGAAATAAATAATGTAATAAGGGCAAGTCCATAAGATATATAAGAAATAATTTTCATATCTTCATTAATAACTGGTACCAAAGCAAGACATGCTATTACGATTGGAAGAGCAAATGCTTCTACTTTTTGTAAAAATCGAGAATAATGTAACATTTGAGTAGCATCTGTTATATTATTTGAAAAAATTCCTAAAGATAATACGAGCATCACGATTCCCCATATCGTTACTATTACAGTTAATACGGCTGCTATTGTCTTTTCTATTCCTCTGTCTATCATTTTATACACCACCTATTTTAAGTTTATCATATAATTAAATATTGTGTTATAATTATTTTCGGAAGTGATTTTTTATGAACATTATTAAAAGAAATGAAGATGAAATAAATAAATTAAGAGAAGCTGGTAAGTTAGTTGGTTTAACGCATAAATACTTACAACAATTTATTAAACCAGGTATTACTACTAAAGAATTAGATTTACTTGCAAAAGAATTTATTGAAAGTAAAGGTTGTACTTGCTCTTTTGAAGGCTTGTATGGATTCCCTGGAAGTATTTGTATAAGTGTTAATGACGAAGTAGTTCATGGTATTCCTTCAAAACGTGTTTTGCATGAAGGAGATATTTTAAAACTAGATATTGGTGCTTGCTTTGAAGGTTATCATGGTGATTCGGCATGGAGTTATATTGTTGGTAAACCTAAGGATGATAGAGATGTTAAATTATTAAAAGAAACTGAGGAAGCTTTAATGGCTGGTTTAAGTGCAATTCATGATGGTTGTTATGTTGGTGATATAAGTCATGCTGTTGAAAAAGTTGCTCACAAATATAATCTTGGTATTGTAAGAGAATTAGTTGGTCATGGGGTTGGGGATAAAGTACATATGGATCCAGATGTACCTAACTATGGTAAAGAACGTAAAGGACCTATTCTTCATACAGGTAATGTTATTGCTGTTGAACCAATGTTAAATTTGGGAACTGCAAGTATTTATCAATTAGATGATGGTTGGACTATTAAAACATTAGATGCTAGAAATAGTGCTCACTTTGAACATACTGTACTTGTTACAGATGATGGCTATGAAATACTAACTAGAAGAGATGTAGAACTAGATAAAGAAGACATAAAAAAAGAAGCTTAAAGCTTCTTTTATTTTACTATAAAATAGACTGTTAAAAGAATCATTAACAAGATAATTGCTAAGATGATATAACTTGCTTTACTAACGTAAAAACCTCTTGATTTGCATTTAGTTATCTTTTGATCATCTTCTATTATTTCTTCTAATTTAATACAACTTGTTTCCATTTTACTTATATCTTTTGATGAAGATATGCAAAAAGCTGTTGGGTCATCAAATTCACGGAATTTCATATCACTAGGCATATTTCTCAAAAAATGCAAAAGTGCTAAATCCCCTACGCTACCTGTTATATTCATTATTGAGTAAATAGCTAGATATGGATTGTTAATTAGAATGCTTATTGGATATGTAATTATACCGATTACTACTAAAGGTACAGCAGCAGAAATCATGATGTTCTTCTTAGTTATGTATTCTTCACATGAACAAAAAAGAATTCCCTTTTCTAACTCAATACCGGTCTCAATATTTTTAATTGAAGCTCCGTTAATAATATATGATATAGCATGTAATAATTCATGTAAGAATAACCAACCAAACATAAAGATAACAAATAATAAAAATTTTAAATCTCTTAAATCTGTTGTTTTGGCATTAAAGATATTTCCATAATCAGAGAAGATACAATATGTTAGAATTGCTAATAAAATGAAAAATAAAAAAGAAAGCAAATTTAATAATTCCATTTTATATCTAAAAATATAATATTTCTTACTTTCTTTTTTCATATGATCACCTAATTTAATAATGATTGTATTTGTTTTAAATTATGTAAAACTTCTTCTTCATGAGCATAGGAAACTGGTTCTTTTGCCTCTTTGATAACTTCTTTTATTTCATTAATATTTAAAGGTCCTGTATTTTCTAAATCAACCTTTTTTACAACAATGTCATCAGCTTCATCAAAGTCACTATAATTTATATTTTGAGCTTGATTAGCAACTAATTCTTCATAACTGATAATCGCTTTTTCTTCTTGTTCGGCTTCGTAATTTGTTAATTCGATATTTTTTTCTTTTGGAGCTTGTTCTAATTCTTTTGTTAATTGTCTTAAATCTAATTCTTTGTTTTCATTTGCTTCGCGATTCTTTTTATCACGTAGCATTAATTCTTCTGTTAGTTGTTTGTTTTGAGAATAAACTAAATAGACCATCATCATTGAAACAACTAGTAAGAAGATAATGATTATAAATACAAATAGATCAGAATTAGCAATGCTTTCGAATAACATTGTCATACTATCACCTTCACATATATATTATCATTTTCAAAGAAAAAATAAAAGAACTTAAATATAAGTTCTTTATTATTTTTTTATTTATACTACTAAGACATATGGATTATCTTCAGTTCCCTGACCTCTTATGTGAGCTCCTCTACTTATGTTTAGTACTGGTCTTACACCAAGAGATGTAATGATATTTTCACCTGATGTTAAACCGCCATTTTGACTTAAGACAAGCATTGTTACAGTTCCATCATTTTTAAATTCATATGAGCTTGATGTCCAAGTACTATAATTTATTTCAGGATTATGAAGATAGTATGTTTTATTTGCTTCATCTTTAGTAGCTCCAGCAAAAATGATTTCATCTGCTGATAATAAACCTACCTTTAAGTTTTGTGTTGTCGTATTACATTTAAAGGTAACGTTACTATTAACGAATATTCTTTGATAGATATTTGATTTTTTACCATCAACTGATTCATTAATGAAATCAGAGTCAGTACAGAAAGAACCTGCTGCAAAATAGTCTTGATATTCAGCTAAATTATCTGCTACCCAATTATTTAATGTAGCACTTACTGTTGAATCACTTAAGGCACTTAAAGTTTTACGATCTTCCGCTTCATTTAGATTATAAGCAGTTCTGATATCTAGTTTTTCATCTAGGACAACTCTTACGGTTTCATCTCCGTTTATTCTTACAATACGGAACATATGGTCACCAATTTTTAAGTAATTATTATTAACACTTCCACGGAAATAATAAGTTGGTCCATCATTATCCGTACTTGCAATTAAACCTTCATTGGCAATACTAGAATCAATTCCTACGTTAGTTTTTGGTTCTTTAATATTATTGTTATTTAAGATTATATCGGCAAAGCTTTGTTCATTTAAGGATTCATTGATAACATATATTTCTCCGCTTATATTAGCTGTTGTACGATTGGAAATAATTAATTTATATCTTTCTGTTTCACCAGCTTCAATGCTTTTTATAGTTCTTAAAATGTTTTCGCCTTCAATTAATTGAGAATTATATATTTTTTCGCCGTTTTCTGTTTCTAAACGAATACTTATATCATCTTTATTTATTACACAATTTCTAAAATAAACTGAATAGTAGTTTTTAGCGTCACCATTATTAGTGATAGAAAATGTATAAGTATGATTACCTTTACCTACTTTTTTTAATTCAACCACGTCACCATCTAAATAATTAATTGTAATATTCCCTGAATTTTTAACTATTGCTATAGGTGATTTGCTTTTTTTATTAATTTTGATTGTACTAATTGTTATAGCTAAAGCTATTAATGTAATGAATGTAGCTATTAAGATGTATATAATGAATTTATATTTTTTATCTTCTAAAAGTTTAGCCATATTAATCACCCTTTTTCTCCTATTTAAGTATACCAATTTAGGAGCAAAAAAACAAGGTATCACGCTTGATACCTTGTTATAGATATTTCTTGTAGTTTTTAAATTCGCTACCTATTTCAAGATCAGTTTCAGCTAATTCTTTAAATAGTTCTTTTTGTTTTCTATCTAGTTTATTTGGAATGATTACGTCAAGTACTACGTACATATCACCTTTTTTAGAACCAGCTGGATCCTTAACACCTTTTCCTTTTAATCTTAATTGATCGCCAGCTTGAGAGCCAGGATCAACATCTAAGATTACAGTTCCTGTTAAAGTAGGAACTTCTTTTTTACAGCCTAAAACTGCTTCAGTAATTGTAAGTGGAACATCAACATATATATCGTTTCCTTTTCTTTCAAATAATGGATGTTTCTCGACGGAGAATTCGATATAAATATCTCCGTTTGGTCCACCATTTCTGCCAGCTCCACCTTTACCTGTAATACGTAATTGATGACCATTGTCAACGCCTTCAGGAACGGTAATTTCAATACTCTTATTTTTATTTACGTGACCAGTTCCGTGGCAATCTTTACAAATTGTTTTATAAGTCTTACCTTTACCATTACAATCTGGACAGACGCTTTCAGATTGGAAAACACCGAACATTGTTCTTTGTTGAGTTACGACTCTTCCACGACCGTTACATGTATGACATGTTTCTTCGCCGTCGCCGCCTTTACCATGACATGTTTCACATTCAGTATCTAGATCAACATCGATTGTTTTTTTGCAACCAAAGACAGCTTCTTCGAATGATAGTTTAACTCTAACTAGAGTATCTTCTCCTTTAGTTGGACGATTAGAGTTTTTTCTTCTTGAACTTCCTCCGAACATTCCACCACCGAATAAATCATCAAAGATACCAGATAGGTCAATATCTTCAGCGCTAAAGCCACCAAAGCCACCACCGAATGGATTACCACCACCAAAGCCACCTTGAGCTGCTCCTTGTGTATAAGCTTCATGACCAAATTGATCATATTGACGTCTTTTTTCAGCATCTCCTAATACTGAGTAAGCTTCACCTATTTCTTTAAATTTGGCTTCGGCTTCAGGAGTCTTATTTACGTCTGGGTGATATTTTTTGGCCATTTTTCTAAATGCACTTTTTATTTCATCTTCTGAAGCGTTTTTATCAACGCCTAATATCTCATAGTAATCTTTGTTTGAGGCCATTATTTTTCACCTTCTTCTGTTAGTTTTTTATATTCTTCAATTAAGGAATCAAAATATTCAATAGCACTCTTATAAACGTCTTCTTTAGTTAAATCAACACCTAATATCTTAAAGGCATCGATTGCCCAAACGTCATAACCAGTACTTAAATATTTCATATATTTATCTAATATTTCTTTATTTCCTTTAATAATTTCATTAGCTACATAGGATGCTACACTAATACAAATCGCATAACTATAAAGATAGAAATTCATATAGTAATGACTTCTTCTCATCCATGAATATTTTGAATATTCATCTAAAATTACTTCTTTACCATAATATTTTTCTAAAGATTTATATGTCAAATCATTCATATAATCTTTAGTAATTGAATTTCCTTCTTCTACATGTTTGTAGAAGTCTTGTTCTATTTTACCTTCTCTTACAGCACCAAATAAATTTGAAATGATTACTTCTAAGATATTAGCTATTCCAGCTTTCTTTTCTAATAAAGTTTTGCCATTTTTAGCAAGATAATTAGATAATAAACATTCATTAGTTAATGATGCTACTTCAGCCATAAGGCTTGGTACATATCTATTTTGAATTTGGTTGTTTTCACTTACTAATTGATGGTGAACATTATGTCCACCTTCATGAATCATTGTTGATACAGAATCTAAATCATAATTGTAACTCATTAGAATTCTAGAATCTTGTCTCATTGTACTGAATGAATAACCACCACTACATTTTTTAGGATATTGGGCATAATCAATATAGTGATTATCAAATATCTTTTTAAAATGTTCTGTGTATTTTTCACCAAGTGGTTTTACAGCATTTAGAGTTAACTCTTGAGCTTCTTCAATAGTATATTCTTTATTGCTCTTAGCTAATTCAAGATTTAAGTCATATTGGTATAATTCTTTTAGACCTAATTCTTTTTTAAATAAACGATAATATTTTTGTAAAACATCAGTATTCTTTTCGACAGTATTTACTAAAGCTTCATATGCTTCGTTTGGCATGTTACCACTAAATAATTTAGCTTCCCAAGCAGATGCATAATTGTGGATTTTGCAATTAGCAATATTACCTTTAACATAACTATTTAATAATTGAGCAGATGTATCGCCATATTGACCTAACGTCTCATTATATTTACTTCTTATTTCTTGACGAAGACTTTGATCTTCGTTTTTCATTAAGAAGCGAATATTAGTTGGTGTAATTTGTTCTTTTTCCCCATTGATTGTTACACTTCCATAATTATGTTCACTATTTAGCATAGTTGATGACATATCATCAAAATGGTCCATAGCACTACATAATTCGGTTACTATTTGTTCTTCTCTTTCGTTTAAAATATGGTCCTTATTACGATAAATATGATCTAATGTTGGTTTAAATTCTAATAACTTTTTATTATCTTCGAATAATTTTTCATATTCTTCTTTTGTTAGTTCTAATAATTCAGGATTAAAGAAACTAACATTTAATTGATACTCATTCATTAAATCTTCTGCTTTGTTTTTACGTGACATGTTTTTAGATATACCTAACTCTTCATCATTTATTAGATGAGCATAGACATATAAATCTTCTGTTACACTTTCAGTTTCTGTATCATATTTTAAGAATTCATATAGTTTATTAGCATCTTTTGTACAACCTATATAATTTTTAATTTTAGCGATATCTTTTTTACATTGTTGATATGTACTAACAAACTCTTCTTCTGATTTAAAGAAAGAAGTCAAATCCCATTTATATTCTTTTGGAACGTCTTTTCTTGATTTGTATTTTTGCATAGCGTTTCCTTTCTTATATCGGCTAAAAGTTCTAGTTTCCTAGAACTTTTAGTAATATTATTTATTATTTTTCTTCGTATGTTGCTTCTTGAACATCGTCATCTTTTGAAGATGATTCTGATTCATCAGATGATGCTTCATTACTTTGATTTGCTTTGGCAGCTTCTTCATATACTTTTGTAGCTAAAGCCATAGCTTTTTCTTGTAATTCATCTTTTAATTTCTTGATTTCATCAATGTCATCTTTTTCCATTGCTTCTTTTAAAGCTTTAATCTTGTCTTCTGCTTCTTCTTTATCTTTAGAATCCACTTTATCACCAAGATCTTTTAATGCTTTTTCAGTTTGGAAAATCATTGAGTCAGCTTCATTTCTAACATCTGCTTCTTCTTTACGTTTTTCATCAGCTTCTTTGTTAGCTTCTGCTTCTTTCATCATTTTATCTATTTCTTCATCAGTAAGGTTTGTACTTGCTGTGATTGTAATACTTTGTTCTTTTCCAGTTCCTAAGTCTTTAGCTGATACGTTAACGATACCATTAGCATCGATATCGAATTTAACTTCTATTTGTGGAATTCCTCTTGGTGCTGGTGGAATACCAGTTAATTGGAAGTGTCCTAAAGTCTTGTTATCATCAACCATTGGTCTTTCACCTTGTAAGATATGAATATCTACGGCTGGTTGATTATCAGCTGCTGTTGAGAAGACTTGTTTCTTACTTGTAGGAATTGTTGTGTTACGTGGAATTAAAACAGTCATAACGTTTCCTAAAGTTTCAATACCTAATGATAATGGTGTAACATCAAGTAATACTAAGTCGTTTACTTCACCTGTTAATACACCACCTTGAATTGCAGCACCCATTGCTACACATTCATCAGGGTTTACTCCCTTAGAAGGATCTTGTTCCAATTCTTTCTTAACTAATTCTTGAATATATGGAATACGAGTTGAACCACCAACTAGTAAAACTTTATCAATATCTTTTGCTTTTAATTTAGCATCTTTTAAAGCTTTTCTAACTGGTTCAAGAGTACTTTCGAATAAATCCATATTTAATTCTTCAAATTTAGCTCTTGTTAATGTAACTTCCATATGTAATGGTCCATCATTATTTTGTGTAATGAATGGAATACTAATTTGTGCTGTTGTCATACCAGATAAATCTTTTTTAGCTTTTTCAGCAGCGTCTTTAATACGTTGCATTGCCATTTTGTCTTTTGATAAATCAACACCATTTTCTTTTTTGAATTCTGATACTAAGTAATCCATGATTCTTTGATCGAAATCATCTCCACCTAGTTTATTATTTCCTGATGTAGATTTAACTTCGAAGATTCCATCTCCTAATTCTAGAATAGAAACATCGAATGTTCCACCACCTAGGTCATAAACTAGGATAGTATGTGTATCTTCTTGTTTATCTATACCATAAGCTAGTGCTGCTGCTGTTGGTTCATTAATAATTCTTTTAACGTCTAAACCAGCAATTTTACCGGCATTTTTAGTAGCTTGACGTTGAGCGTCGTTAAAGTAAGCTGGAACTGTAATAACAGCTTCTGTTACTTTTTCTCCTAAATAAGCCTCTGCATCACTTTTTAATTTCATTAATATTTTGGCACTAATTTCTTCTGGTGTATATTTTTTACCATTAGCTTCTACTTTATCCTTAGTACCCATTTTTCTTTTAATTGAAGCAATTGTATTGTCGACATTTGTTACGGCTTGACGTTTAGCTGTTTCACCAACTAATTCTTCATCACCTTTAAATGCAACAACTGAAGGTGTTGTTCTATTTCCTTCTGGATTTGGAATAACGTGTGCTTCTCCACCTTCTAGTACTGCGACACAACTATTTGTTGTACCTAAATCTATACCAATTATTTTTCCCATATTTTTTCCTCTTTCTATTTGCTTACTTTTACCATAGCATGGCGAATGACTTTACCTTTGTAAGTATATCCTTTTTGTAGGACATCAATTACCATGTTTGGTTCAATTCCTTCTACTTCTTCAACCAATACGGCTTCCATAGTATTAGGATCAAATGGTTGATGTAAAGCATCAATGACTGTTATTTCATGATTTTGTAAGGTAGTATTTAAATTACCATAAATCATTTTAAATCCTTCTAGGAATTTACTAACTTCATCTTGTAAGTTAACATCATCCATACTAATAGCTCTTTCAAAGTTATCAACGATAGGTAGTAAGCTTTTAATTAAATCTTCACCTTCGTATTTTAATAAATTAGCTATCTTTTCTTCATTACGTCTTTTCATGTTAGCCATTTCTGCGCTGATACGTAATAATTTTTCATTTAATATTTTGTTTTCTTCTTGAAGTCTCTTCTTTTCTAGATCTTCTTTTTTCTTGAAGATACCTTTCTTTTCTTCAGGTTTAACTTCTGGTTGTTTTTCTTTTGGTTCTTCAACCTTTGGTTCTTCTTTAACTTCTGGTTGTTTAACTTTTTCTTCTGCTAGAACCTCTGTTTCTTTTTCCATAATTCATCTCTTTCCTATGGTTTTATTTATAGATATTTATAGTAAGTCAAAAATTACTTACATAAATTTATTTACTATTTAATTTGTCTAATTCTTTATTAATGAATTCAAGTAAACCTACTACTTTATCGTACTCCATTCTCTTTGGACCTACGATAGCAATAGTTCCTTCTTCACCATTAATATTGTAATGACTTTTTATTACTGTTACATTCGGATCAAACTCTGTTTCATCACCAATGTATACTTTTACACCGTCACCATTTTCTTCGATTTTTCTAACTAAAGATTCGTCATCAAACTTACTAATAATACGTTTAATTTCATTAACGTCTTCATATTCTGGTTGTTTTAAGATATTACTCTTACCAGTAAATACAACGTTAGCACTATTCTTAGTAAAGTCATTAAAGGCATCATAGAATATTTCATAAACTTTTTCATATTGTTTTATCTTTTTAGATATAACAGGTTTAATTTCATATTCTAGTCTGCTACTAACTTCAT
>JAEEGL012706022.1_pt1 | contig 19829 bp, 12 predicted proteins | sample 9134231 | NCBI WGS metagenome assembly JAEEGL01 (sample SAMN16246548, study PRJNA631951) | gut metagenome | biome: gut microbiome; feature: rumen; material: fiber-attached | host: Bos | place: Iran: Karaj | collected 2018-10 | reverse complement strand
TCATGGGCGTGGTCCGGCCCGGCGACATGGGCTTCGACTGCATCCACATGAACCTGCACAAGACCTTTGCCACGCCTCACGGCGGCGGCGGTCCCGGCGCGGGCGCCGTGGGCTGCAAGGAGTTCCTGAAGGGCTTCCTGCCCAAGTCCGCCCTGATGGAGGGCGAGGGCAGCATCCAGGTCCGGGGCTTCGCCGGCAACTTCCTGGTGGTGGTCCGGGCCCTGGCCTATCTGCTGACATTGGGCCGCGAGGGCGTCCCCGAGGCCTCCACCAACGCGGTCCTCAACGCCAACTACCTGATGGAGAAGATCAAGGGCAGCTTCACCCCAGCCTTTGACCGGGTCTGCATGCACGAGTTCGTGCTGGACCTCTCCGAGTTCAAGAAGGAGACCGGCGTCTCCGCCCTGGACGTGGCCAAGTCCCTGATCGACAACGGCATGCACCCGCCCACAATGTACTTCCCGCTGATCGTCCACGAGGCTCTGATGCTGGAGCCCACCGAGACCGAGAGCCGGGAGACCCTGGACGAGGCCGCCGAAATCTTCCGCAAGCTCTACGATCTGGCCCATACCGATCCCGATTACATGCACCACGCCCCGCACCATGCCCAGATCGGCCGTCCCGACGAGGTGGCCGCCGCCCGGAACCCCATCGTTCGCTGGGTGAAGGCATGATCGAGCGGCTGCTGGTCTGCCGGAGCCGGAGCTTCGACCCCTACGAAAACCTCGCCCTGGAGGAAGCTTTGCTGAATCGGGTGGGGGAGGGGGAGCTGATCCTCTACCTCTGGCGGAACGAACGCACCGTGGTCATCGGAAGGAACCAGAATCCCTGGAAGGAATGCAGGACCGCCCTCCTCGCTGAGGAGGGCGGCCGCCTGGCCCGCCGCCTCTCCGGGGGCGGCGCTGTTTTTCACGACCTGGGGAACCTGAACTTCACCTTTCTGATGCGGGAGGCGGACTACGATCTGCCCCGCCAGCTCACGGTCATCGAGCGGGCCTGCCAAAGCCTGGGCATCCCGGCGGAGCGCTCCGGCCGCAACGACCTGCTGGCCGACGGCCGCAAGTTCTCCGGCAACGCCTTTTACAAGCACAACGGAAAAGCCTACCACCACGGCACCCTGATGCTGGACGTGGACCTGGAGATGGTCCAGCGGTACTTAAGCCCCTCCAAGGCCAAGCTGGCCGCCAAGGGGGTGGATTCCGTCCGCTCCCGGGTGGTGAATTTGCACGAGTTTGTACCGGAGCTGAGCGTTGATCGCCTGTCCGACGCCCTGATCGCCGCCCTGGCTGAGGTATATGCCGTAGGGGCGGCCATGGGCCGCCCGCCCGAGGCAGAAACCTTCCGGGTCTGTCATTCTGAGCGCAGCGAAGAATCCGTTCCCCCTTCCTCCGTCCTTCCCCTGGATGTCAACGAGCTGGACCTCCGAACCCTGACGGAAAAATATAGATCCGACGCCTGGCTCTACGGGCAAAAGCTGCCCTTCACCCTCTCCGTGGAGGAGCGCTTTCCCTGGGGCGGGGTGGAGCTGCAGCTGAACGTGAACGAGGGCGTCATCCAGGGCGCGAAGGTCTATACCGACGCCATGGACGAGACCCTGGCCCCCCGGCTGGAGGCCGCCCTGACCGGCGTTCCCCTCCGCCCGGAAGCTCTGCGGGATCGCCTCGCGGATCTGTGTCTGCCCGCAGAGCGGGAGAAGGATATGCTGTCGCTGCTCGCGACGGCCCTGTAAACGCAAATCGGGATTTTTGAGATATCGCGAGAACGCCCGTAGGGGCCGATGCCCACATCGGCCCTCCGCTGCGACACGGGGTAGGGCCGATGTGGGCATACTTCGTGACTCTTCGAGTTCGGCCCCTACGAGAAGCATTCGCCAAATCCCGATTTTACACAAGAATGGATTGCATTGACAACGGATTCATTGTATGATGAACAAAACGAAACAAGAGGAGAGAATCCTATGAGCACTTATGATCTGATCGTGATCGGCGCGGGTCCCGGCGGCTACGAGGCCGCCCTGCATGCGGCGAAGCTGGGCCTCAAGACCGCGCTCGTCGAGCGCCGGGACGTGGGCGGCACCTGCCTCAACCGGGGCTGCATCCCCACCAAGACCCTGCTGCACTCCGCCGAGATCTTCCACGAGGCCAAGGAGGCCGGGACCTTCGGCGTCAAGGCCGAGAACGTGGGCTTCGATCTGCCCGCGATCTTCGCCCGGAAGCAGGCCGTGGTGGAGAAGCTCCGCGGCGGCGTGGAGGCCCTGCTGAAATCCGCCAAGGTGACCCTCCTGCGGGGCACCGGCACCGTCCTGGGCACCGGCAGGGTCCGGGTGAGCGGCGCCGAGGGCAGCGAGGAGTACGAATGCGCCAATATCCTCTGCGCCACCGGCTCCGTCCCCGCCCGGCCCCCCATCCCCGGCCTGGAGCTGGCCATGAGCTCCGACGAGCTGCTGGACGGGGCCGAGACCCTCTACAAGAGCCTCATCATCATCGGCGGCGGCGTCATCGGCGTGGAGCTCGCCACCTTCTACGCGGACCTGGGCTGCCCCGTCACCATCGTGGAGGGTCTGGACCGCCTGTTGCCCAACATGGACAAGGAGCTGGGCCAGAATCTCGCCATGCTGCTGAAAAAGCGCGGCGTCGCCATCCAGACCGGCGCCATGGTCCAGGGCGTGGAGAAGTCCGAAAACGGCCTGACCGTCCGCTTCGAGCAGAAGGGCAAGGCCGGCGCCGTGGAGGCCGAGGCCGTGCTCTGCGCCATCGGCCGCGCCCCCTACAGCAAGGATCTGTTTGCGGAAGGACTTGAAGTGGCTTACGACCGCCGCCGGGTCCATGTGGACGAGCACTTCTGCACCTCCGTTCCCGGGGTCTATGCCATCGGCGACGTCTCCTCTCCGGTCCAGCTGGCCCATGTGGCCACCGCCCAGGGCATCGCCTGTGTGGACGAGATCGCAGGCAGGAGCCCCGGTCAGGATCTGAGCCTGGTTCCCGGCTGCGTCTACACCCGTCCCGAGATCGCCACCGTGGGCGTCACCGAGGCCGAGGCCAAGGACCGGGGCATCCCCGTCAAGACCGCCAAGGGCCTGATGTCCGCCAACGGCCGGACCGTGATCCTGGAGGGTGAGCGGGGCTTCATGAAGCTGGTGGCCAACGCCGAGACCGGCAAGCTCATCGGCGCGGCCCTCATGTGCGAGCGGGCCACGGATATGATCTCCCAGCTCAGCGCCGCCATGGCCAACGGCCTGACGGTCAAAGAGATGCTGGGCTTCATCCGGCCGCACCCCACCTTCGAGGAAGCCCTGAGCGGAGCGCTGGAGGCCCTGGCGGAGAAGCTGTAAACGCCTTCCCCTTGCGGGGAAGCTGTAGCGCGGGCAATCTGCCCGCCCGACGAGGCAACAGGCAACAGGCAATAGGGGACGCGGGATGCGGATTCTTCGCTTTGCTCAGAATGACCCGCTCGTAGGGGGCGGTGATTGGACGCCCGCTCACCCCGCCCGGAAGTCCGGAATGCAAAATGCAGGATGCAAAATGCAAAATGATCGAAGGAGAATAAAGAAATGAAGCGCGCATTGATCGTTTTCATACTGTCTCTTTCCATCCTTCTGGGCGCTTCCGTCAATTCCGGCGTCCGGCACGAGACCGCTCTGTCCCTCTCTGCCCAGGCGGAGGCCTACTACGTCGGCGAATACAGCGTCGAGGCGCTGTCCGCGCTTGCGGGCAGCGCCTCTGCGCGCTCTGACGAGGCCTGGAACAGCGCCCTGTGTACGGCCCTGCATACGCTGATGACGGAAAGCTGCAACGCTTTGCCCAGCTATAACGAGATCCTTTCCCTCTTCCGGAACAGCGACGCCAATGCCGGTTCCGAATCCCCTCTGCGCTTCTATTGCGACGATTTCGGCTCCTGCAATCAGGAACAGGTCTGGGCTGACGCCCACGGGACCTTCTATCACGATGGAGCGGGCCGGGACCTGCACCATCTTCGACCGGCGGATCCCCAGGCCAACTTTACCCGGGGCAGTCAGTGCTTCGGAACGGTACGGGAGCGCTTCGGGCATGTCGAAACCTGGCCCGGGACGGGGGAGCCGGTGTTCTGGATCGCGCCGGACTGGAAGGACGGGCGGGGCCTGGTGGAGGTCCGGGACGAGATCAAGGGCGATGTGGCCAGAATCCTGCTCTATGTCTATACAGTTTATGGGGAGCCGGACGGCGGCAATCTGAATCTCTGGACGGATCTGTCGGAGACGGGGAACGGCCTGGAGACCAGCGACGGCCTGCGGGTCATCGAGGACGCGGATACGCTGCTGGAATGGATGACGCTGGACCCGGTGGACAGCTGGGAGCTGGGCCGAAACGACGTGGTTCAATCCATCCAGGGCAACCGCAATGCTTTCATCGACTACCCGGAGCTGGCCTTTCTGCTCTTCGACCGGGAGATTCCGGACATGCCCAGTCCTTCCGGCTGGGCCCACAGCTGCTTCTGCACCCTGAGCGCCGCGGCGGATCCCCCGGAGGGCGGGAGGGTGACGGTCACGGGCCTGGAGGCGGAAGCCCTTCCGAATCCCGGCTGGACCGTGGAGCGCTGGACGCTGAGCCCGGAGGGAGCGGCGTCGGTCACCCAGAGCGGCAACCGCTTCAAGCTGTCCTTCCTGCGGGAGGACTGCTGCCTGACGGTCCGCTTCCGGCTGACGGACCCCTGCGTCAACGGCCACAGCTGGGACGCCGGTATCGTCGCAGTCCAACCCGGCTGCACAGAGGAGGGGACCAGGACCTATACCTGTACCGTCTGCGGCGCGGAACGGACGGAAGCTGTCCCGGCTCTGGGACACGATTGGCACAGCACAGCCGTTGCGCCCACCTGTGTTCAGGCGGGGCTTACGGTGGAGTCCTGCTGGCGCTGCGGCCTGGAGATCGTGACGCCCGTGACCCCGGCCCTGGGCCATGCCTGGGACGCGGGGACGGTTACCCGGCCCCCGACCAAAACCCAGCCGGGGGAGCGGCTGTACCGCTGTACACGCTGCGACGCCGTACGGACCGAGGAGATCCCCTTCCGCTTTGTGGACGTACAAAAGGAAAGTCTCTGGTATTTTACCCCCGTCTACTGGGCCTTGCACTATAATCCGCCCATTACCAGCGGGATCGACGATACCCATTTTGGGCCGCGTCTGCCCTGTACCCGCTGCCAGGTGGTGACCTTCCTGTGGCGGGCCGCGCACAGCCCCCAGCCGTCGCTGACGGAATCCCCCTTTTCGGATGTTGCTCCGGATGCCTGGTATTACAGCCCTGTGCTCTGGGCCCTGGAACGGCAGATCACCGCGGGCACCTCGGCCACGGAATTTTCACCGAACAAGCCCTGTACCCGGGCACAGATCGTCACCTTTCTCTGGGTGACGGCGGGCCGACCTGCGCCGGAATCAGGGGACATGCCCTTTGGGGACGTGGCGCCGGGCGTCTACTATTACAAGCCCGTGCTCTGGGCCGTGGAACAGGGGATCACCGCCGGCACCGCCCCCGACACCTTTTCTCCCAACAGGAGCTGCACCCGCGCCGAGGTCGTCACCATGCTTTTTCAGACAGCTGAATCAACAAAAAAGGCCGCCGCCTCGCACACGCGCAGGGCAGCGGCCTTTTTGGGATAGGAGCGGCTCAGGTATTCAGTTCCTTGGATTCAAAGGCCTGAGGATGCAGCTTTACCTGGGGACCGCAGATCAGCTGGTCCAGCCGGTCGCAGCCGCCGAAGGCCCAGGCGTGGATGGTCCGCATCCCGGCCCCGCAGACTACCCGCTGCAGCCGCTTGCAGTCCTTGAAGCAGAAGGGAGGAATGGAGCGCACGCCGTCGGGGAGCTCCAGCTCCTCCAGTCCGCAGCGGACGAAGGTGTAGCCCCAGAGCCGGGCGAGGCCCGCGGGCAGCTGCAGCCGCCGCAGATTCTCACAGCCGTCAAAGACAAATTCTCCCAGATCGGTGATCGTATCCGGCAGCCGGACTGCCGTGAGCTCCGGATGTCCTTTGAATACGCTGTCGCCCACCACCGTGACCGGCACGCCGTCCACTGCCGCGGGGATCTCCGCCGCGGCCTCGTCGCCTTGATAGCCGGAGACGCAAAGGGTTCCGTCGTCGATTTCTTTGTATTGGAATTCCTGCATGAGATGCCTCCTGTGGGATTATGATGAGTCCATTATACACGGTCCGCGGGCGCTTGTAAATCAAAAAAAATAAAAACGGCCTGGCGGAGCGTCCTGCTCACGCGGTCGTTTTTCTTCGGTATTCCCAGAACCGATCTTCGTTTACCGCAGGGTTCTCATCATGGAATCGGTAGCGGCAACATAAATGGTGCTGTTGGTGTTCTGGCCCAGCATGGAGGGCAGAGACAGGATGTGATCCTTCACAAAAGTAAAAATGTTCATGATGTTTCTCCTTTCGATGCTTGATGTGGTTTTCTTGATGTGGCCTTATCATAGCACTCGCGTGCATAAAAGTCAAGTATATACAGAATATAAAGATTTATGAACATTCTACAAAATGTGTGTTTCAAATTGTGCAATATAACCAATAAACGGAAATCCTGTTCCAACAGCCCCCATCTTGTTCAGCACTTGCGAAAGCTTGCAGAGTGGTGTATACTAACATAAATCCCATCATTGACGGAGGAGAGGAGGGAAGACATGGAGCTGCTGCGCTTTGACCGCTTTGAGGAGCTGGATTTCCCGAAGCTGATGGAGATCTACCGGGAGAGCAACCTGGAGAACGTTCCGTATTTCTTCCCGGAGGAGCGCGATCAGGAGAGAGGGCTGCGGGCCGTGGAGGCCGGGTTCCGGGACTATCTGACAAACGACTTTTTCACCAAGCCCGGCAGGCGCTGTTATGTCCTGAGCGACGGAGGGCGTTGGGCCGCCGGCATTCGTCTGAGTCCCGTTCCGAAGCAGAAAAACGCCTGGTATGCTGAAGCCCTGGAGACCACGCCGACTCTGCGGCGGCGGGGTTACGCCCGGAAGCTGCTGGAGCTGCTTTTCCGGGACCTGGCAAAGGACGGCCCCTTCGAAATCGCAGACAGCGTCGGCAAAGACAATACGCCCTCGCTGGCATTCCACGAGAGTATGGGCTTTCAGATCTGTCAGGAAAACGCGGTCAATCCGCTGGACGGGAGCGTAAACCCCGACGCACGAGGCCTGCGTTACCGCTTCGAGGGTAAAACGCGCCTGCCTAGCTGAAACCGGCGTCCTTCGCCATCCTGTGCGTTGGGAGCTGTCGTCCGAACAAAACAGCCTGGACTGCCTTGGGGACAGTCCAGGCTGTTTCGCTGTTTAGTTGCCGTCCAGCTCGACTTCTACGTAATCCCGGGGGCTCTTCGTGGCGTTGGGTCCGTTGTAGTGCTGCAGCAGCTCTGTGATGGCGTTCTCAAAGCGCCAGACGCAGCCGGCGTTGAGGAAGCTGCTGTGACTGCTGATGCCCTTGGGCAGCTCCAGCAGACAGCTGTCGAAGCCCTGCACGAAGCCCGTCCAGCCGGTCAGGTAACCGCTGCCGCCGGAGAGGTAGGTGTAGGTGCTGTTGGGGAACTGCTTGGCAAAGGCGTTGTAGAGCGTACCCTTGCCGCTGCTGGTGATGATCTGCCCGTACCAGCCGTGGGTGTCGACGCAGATGTTGTGGCCGCTGCCCTTGTGGTTCTGGATAAAGCTCGCCAGGGCCCGGGCCTCGGCGCACTGCAGAGGCGCGGTGCCGTTGAAGTTCCGGGCGTCGGTGCGGGCCTGGAACTTGTAGGGGAAGCAGCGGTTCATATCAATGCCCTTTCCGCTGCCGCTGATCAGCTGACCGTTGGCGTTGTAGTAGGTGGTGGTACAGCGGCCGGGGCCGTTGCAGGTGGTGCCCAGATAGAGGCCGTCGGGGTTCAGACAGCGGAAGATGTAGACGGTCCAGTGGTTCTGCCGCACCAGATCGTAGTGGTTTTCCAGGTAGCTTTTGAGCTGATCGGCCAGATAGACCAGCTCCTCTCCGTCCCGGTTCCAGTTGTCCTCCCAGCCGTGGATGGCGAAGGTCAGGAGCATGACGTTGTTACCGTTGCCGATCTGCCAGACCGTCAGAGGATAACGGCCGGAGCCGCTGGTGCCGTATTGGATCGATTTGATCACGCGATCCAACAGGGTGAAGCGCAAGCGCTCGGAGCGGCGTTCCAGCCGTTTTACCAGCGCCGCGAAGTCGCTGACACTCTGATTGCCGCTCAGCTCGGCCTTTCGATCCGTACCGACGCCGCCCATGACGCCGGCCTTGTAAAGGATCATCACGCAGCTGTAATAGGGGCTGTCCGCATTCAGATCGGGGATGCGCTCCACGGTGTTGACGGCTTCCAGCTCCCGGCCCCGCAGGGCCCGCCAGAGATAGAGGGCCGCGTCGCCGCGGGTGACGGCCTTGGAGCCGTCGGCGGGCAGGCTGCTCAGGATCCCGTATTCAAGGGCCTTTTCCAGATAGAGCTGGTCGCTGCCGCCGCTCAGGGGATACTCCACCCGGAAATAGCTTTCGTAGATTTCCACCGCGGCCCGGACCGCTTGCGCGATCGTGAGGTTTGTGCTGTCCGTCGCGGAGGCCGCGGCAGTCAGATGCTTGTCAAAAATTGAGAGATCCACATCCGCAAGCTGGAGCGCCGTCCAATCTGATACGGTGCAGACGCCGCTGGCGCCGGCGCAGGAATAGGAAACGCCGTTCAGGGTATCGGAGCCCGCGCGGCAAACGACAGCGCCGTTTCGGGCGGCGTAGAGCTGGCCGGCTTTGACGTAGAAGGCCTCCGGATATGCACCAAGGGCATAGAGGGGCTTGCCGCCATGCAGCAGGATGAGATCACCGGTGGCCAGACGCAGCACTTCCGTCCGGGCAGTGCAGACGCCGCTGCTGCCAGCGCAGCTGTAGCTGACGTCGTGAAACACGCCGGACCCGGCACTGTGGATCAGATCGCCGTCTTTCGCAAAGAAGAGGTTTGTACCGATGCAGTAGAAGCCGTCGACCAGGTTGGCGGAAGCGACCGTGGTGTCCAGCCAGCGCTCCGGCGCCGTGGGGGCCTCGTAATGGGCGGTATGCTGATTGGTGGCCTCCAGCACGTCCAGATAGTACCACTTGCCGGGGATCACATCCGGGAAGAAGCGGACGGGGATCCCGTCCTCGATGGCCTCCTGGTCGGCATGGCGGTCCAGGAAGCGGTTGAGCATCACCACGGCCTGGGCCCGGGAGACCAGGTTTTTCGGCCGGAAGCTGCCGTCCGGATAGCCGCTGACCCAGCCCTGCTCATAGGCGATGGCGATGGCCTTCCAGGCCCAGTATTCGGTGGACACATCCGGAAAACTCGGCTGGTCCTGGGGCTCCGGGATCCCGGAAAGCTTCCGCAGCACAGCCACCATCTGAGCCCGGCTCACCGAATCGTTTGGGCCGAAGCTGCCGTCGCTGTAGCCGGAGAAAATCCCTGCGGCCGCCAAAGCGTTGACAGCCTTGGCATACCATTTTCCGGGCTGAATGTCGGGGAACACAGAAGGCCCGTCGGGGTAATCGCCAAGCTTATAGATCATGACCGCCAGTTCGGCGCGGCTGACGGTTTTGTTGGGGCGGAAGGAGCCGTCGGTATAGCCGCTGAGATAGGGCGTATGCACCTCGTCCTCCCGGGGCTCCGGATCGGGCTCGGTGGGCTCTGTTATAACGGGCTCCGTAGGCTCCGTAACAATGGGCTCAGTAGGCTCCGTAACAACGGGCTCCGTAGGCTCCGTAACAATGGGCTCCGTAGGCTCCGTAACAACGGGCTCCGTGGGCTCCGTAACAACGGGCTCGGTTCCAACAGGCTCCGTAACGATCGGTTCCGTCGCGGCGGCGGAAAGGGGAAGCTGGAGCGTCAACAGCAGGAGCAGGAAGATACACAAAAGCTTTTTCATCTGGATTTCTCCTTCTTGCGGCAGCGTCAGACGACGGCGACGCCGTTGATCTCAATGCCCTCGTCCGCTGCGATGACCACGCAGCGAACGCCGCCGATCTCCTTCACCTGGACCAGATCCTGTCGGTCCGGATTCACCCGGATCACTACGTCGGGCGTTTTGTATTCCAGCTGGGCAGTGTTCAGCAGGTTTTGGGGCGGCAGCGCCGTATCGGCGCCAAAGGCCGCCTCATATTTGACCCGGAAGGCGGCTGTCCTGGGCTCGGATATGCCGCTGTGCTCCAATAGCCTGGAGAGCTCGCGGCAGCTGACCCGCAAAGGCTCCGGATCCCTGGCCTCCTTGTGGGCGGCGGCCAGCTCTCTCAGCTGGCTGTGGACGGTCTGAACCAGCCGGGGGCTGCATTCCTCGTCCAGGGCTTCGGTCAGAACCTCCCGGAAGGTGTCCTTCTGCACGCCTACGGCCATGGGAGGACGGGCGTGGAAGATCGCGTCGATGAACGCATCATAGCTGTGCTCCTTGGAGCGGTTGTAGAGCAGGGCACCGTAAAGGTTCGCTGCCCGGTCGTCAAAGGCGGGGAAGAGGAAGCCCAGCTCCGGGTTTCCGGCGGCCCAGTCGGCTCCATGGCTCCGGAAGCTTTTTTCCGCGGCCTCGTAGCAGAGGCTGGGCCGCGTCTCCTTCACCGGGCAGATGGAGCAGAGCAGATAGGAGAACTGGGTTTCTCCGCTGTCGGCGTGCAGGGCCTCGTCCCTGGCCCGGAAGGGCACGTCGTAGACGTCCGCCGCCAGCAGGATCAAATAGTTGCTGTCCGCCAGACGCAGGTTGCCGGCAACCCGTTCGTAGAAGCTCCGGCGGGCCTCCGCGTCCTCCAGACGGCTCTTCAGCAGCTTCATCAGCAGGGCGTGGCGCTGTCCGTTCAGCACCTCGGCGGTGGGAAAGCTCAGATCGGACAAGGTCCGGCCTATGGAGCCGGAAACGCCCTTGCGCAGCAGATCCAGATACTTTTCCTGTTCCTGGAGGGGCAGCAGGGCCAGGGAGCCGTCAAACTCCGCCAGGATTTCGCCGAAGCAGCTGACATAGCAGCCGTAGATATGGGTAATGGCTGTGCGGTCGGCCCGCAGGCGGCGGCGCAGCTCCGATATTTCCTTGTCGATCATGGGAATTGCCTCCGTGAAATTTTCCGGCCAATATTATAGCACAGTTCGCCGCCGATTTCCAGGGTTATTTTTGATACGTTTGAAATCTTCAAAATGTTGCGCGGACGGATTGACAATCGAAAAATGGGGTTTTATAATAATTCCAAACACATAGAGAGGAGCAGCCCTATGAGCAATGAGAACCGCGTCAACCGGGCGGAGATCAACCGCCTGAATAAGGCCATCGCCCAGGAGGAGCAGAATATCAACGCTGTCTTCCAGCGTATGGGCCAGATCTATTTCGCCGCCCACCAGGACGAGCCTGAGGAAACCCAGAGGGAAAACGTGACGGCAGTTCGGATGGCCATGGATCGGGCCAGACATTTCAAGGATCAGATCAACGTTCTGCGGGGCATTGCCCTTTGCCCGAACTGCAAGGCGGAGGTCTCCGTCAACGCCGCCTTCTGCAGCTGCTGCGGCACTCGGATGCCCGCCCGGACGATGGCGGTGCCGGTCGCCGCCGAGGCCATGATCTGCCCCAGCTGCGGCAATCGCTGCGCGCCGGGGACCCGATTCTGCAGTCGCTGCGGCACCCGCCTGTCGGAGCCTGCTGCCGCGGTCGTTCCGCCGATCCAGGCGGCGCAGCCCGCCCCGGCCCCGACGCCGGAACCCGTCGTGGAGCCCTCGCCCGCGGAGGCGCTCATTGACCGCCCGCCGGAGCCGCAGCTGTTCGTTCCCGCCCTGGATCCGATTCCGGAGCCCCTTCCGGAGGAAGCTGTCGGCGAAACCCCGCCCGCAGAGGCGGTCCTTGAGCGTCCGCCCGTCCCGACAGATGCGGCTGAGACCGAAGCCCCGGCGCCTGCTCCGGCAGCCCCTGCAAAAAAATACTGCCACAAATGCGGCCGGGAGCTGGAGCCCCAGTACCGCTTCTGCCTGGAGTGCGGGACGCCGGTGCTGTGATCCGTCCCCAAGCCAGCGCTGCGCGGCAAAACGAAACCGCCTGCGATCCCTTATGGGAACGCGGGCGGTTTTTGCGCGATCTTCAGCGCTGCCGGCTGACGAGACCGTCCTTGACCTCGTAGATGGCGTCGCAGTCTTCGATGGTGGTGAGCCGGTGGGCAATGATAATGCAGGTTTTTTCCCGGCTCAGGGCATTGACGGCGGCCATGACGGCCTTTTCGGTGGCGGTGTCCAGGGCGGCGGTGGCCTCGTCCAGGAAGAGCACGTCCGGATCATAGTAGAGAGCCCGGGCGATGCCGATGCGCTGGCGCTGTCCGCCGGAAAGCCGGACGCCCATCTCGCCGATCTTTGTGTCCAGCCCGTTTTTGAGGCCGCGGACAAAGTCGCCCAACTGGGCGTCGTCCAGGGCCTTCCAGACCTTCTCGTCGTCGATCTGCTCCGCGTAGAGCCCCAGCGCCACGTTGGCCCGGATGGACTCGTCGGTCAGGTAGATGTTCTGGGGAATATAGCCGATGCGGGCCTGCCAGTCCTCATAGTTCTCCCGGATATCTTCGCCGCCGTAGAGGATGCGGCCCTGCTGGGGCTCCAGCAGTCCCAGAATGAGGTCCACCAGGGTGGTTTTTCCGGCCCCTGTGACGCCCACGATGCCCACGCTGGTCCCGGCCTTCACGGTGATATTCACGTCGTGGAGCACCGGCTCGTCCATTTCCGGGTAGGTGAAGCTGAGGTTTTCCACCCGGATGTCCGCCTGCTTCCGCTCCCGGTTCCGCGCTCTGGCTGTGGAGTCGATGGCGGCCTGCCCGATGTCCGTGCCCCAGTTGTCGTCGATGATTTCGCAGACGGCGTTGAGCCCCGGCATCCGGTAGGAGATGCCGTTGATGGTGGCGTTGATGGAGTTGGCGCTGGGCATGAGCTTGATGGCCGCCACGGCGAAGGCGGAGAGACTGCCTACGATGGCGCTCAGATCCTGCCGCAGGGCGATTTTCACCGCCACCAGACCCAGAACCCCCGCCACGCAGAGAATCTCAATGAGACGGCGCGGCACGCCGCTCAGGATGGACAGACGGCGGCGGATCCGGACAAAGCTCTCGCCGTTCTCGGCGTAGCTGTCCACGAAAAAGCGCTCCCGGCCCATGACCTTGACCTCTTTGATCCCGCCCACGGCCTGGACGATGGCCTTGATCATACGGACTGTGATCTCCCGGGACTCCTCGCCGGCGGCCTTGAGCTTTTTGCGCACCACCAGGAAATAGACCACGGAATAGAGCGCCAGACCCGTCACGATGGAGATCGTGAGCCAGAAGTCCACCAGGACCAGATAGCCGATCAGCAGGATCGTAATGAGCCCGTTGGTGATGAGATTCATGATGCTGGAGACGATGTCATAGGCGCTGGAGACGTCGCTGTTGATGGCGCGGATCACCTCGGCGGAGTTGTGCTGCAGGTGGAAGGTGTAGGGCTTGCGCATGAAGCAGTCCAGCAGCTTGGCGGAGGTGTTGACCCGGTTTCGGGCCAGGAAGACACCCTGGACCACAGACATGTAGATGGCGTAGAGGTTCTTGACGATATAGACTGCGATGATCAGCAGCACCAGCACCAGCAGCATGGTATTCTGGTCCTGAATGGGCAGCACCCGGTTCAGCAGCCGATACCAGGCCTTGTCCGACAGCTGCTCGGGAGAGATCAGCAGATTGACCAGGGGCAGGATCAGAGACACGCCAAAAAACTCAAAAACCGTGCCGATCAGAATGAGAAAGAAGAGCAGGACAAAATACCGCCGCTCCTTTTTCGGAAAGATCATCTTCAGCTTGGCAAACAGGGATTTTTGCTCCATGGAAATCCCCCCTTGTGTGATAAGCTGATTCTATCACACAGAGGGGAAAAAGTCAATTTATAAGGTTTCCTGCTTCAGTGCGTCGATGGGGTTGTCCTTTTTGATCTTCCCCGTGGCGTAGAGCATGGTGGAGAACACCACCAGGAAGACGGAGCCCGCGGCGATGCCCATGGCGGCCCAGGGGGTGCGGAAGCCCGCGCCGCGGAAGCTCCGCTCCACCGCCAGGAAGATACCGTAGCTGATGACGAAGGACACCGGCAGCCCGAAGAGCAGGGCCTTGCAGCCGTAGAGCAGGCACTCAAAGCGCATCATCCGCCCGAAGGCTTGATCGCCCATGCCCACGGATTTCAGGGTGGCAAATTCCCGCCGCCGCAGGGCTACGTTGGTGGAGATGGTGTTGAACACGTTGGCTGCCGCGATCAGGGAGATCAGCACGATGAAGCCGAAGGTGAAGACGTTGATGATGAGCAGCAGGGCAAGACTTGCCTCCTGTCCCTCCCGGGTGTCAAAGACCGAGGCGCAGTTGCTCAGATCCAGTTCTTTGAGCTTCTCCGCCATAGCTTTGGCGGCGGGGCCGTGACGTTCGGCGTTGAAATAGTAGTCAAAGTTCAGACACTCCTCCGAGCCCAGCAGCTCCTCGGCCTGGGAAATGGGGAAATACAGGGAGAAGTCCTCCCGCAGCGCAGCCAGCGGCAGCTTTTCAATGGCGCCGCCGATGGTGAGCTTCTGCTTCGGCCGGACCTCCTCCGGACCGAGCCGGAGGAGGTCCGCTTCCTTCGGCCTTCCGTCCGCCTCCAATTCAGCGTCCTCCGGATAAAACACGTAAGAGATTATTTTTCCGGTTTTGGGATCCATTTCGGTATCCAACAAGCGGTAGCCGGGGATATTCCTATCCCAGCTGGCCTCCAACTCCAAGGGCAGGGTATCAGGCCGCAGGATGTCGAAGGTGATGTAGACCGTGTTCAGCCCGTGGGACTCTTCCGTGTGCATTTTCAGATAAGCCACAGCCTGCCCGGCCTTCGGATCCATCCCCGCCTCCGCGCAGAGCGTTTCGTAGAGCGCTTCGCTGACAAAGTAGATGGTGGGATAGCCCAGCGCCTGGCCGCGCTCCTGCGGGATCCAGCGGGAGGCGGTTTCGGACAGAGCGGTGACTGGCATGCGCAGCTCCGCCATCCCGCCGAGCACGCCGCCGCAGGCGGCCTCGGTGACGCCTTCCGCCCGGCTCAGCGCGGCAAGCAGTCTGTCCCGCTCCGCCTTGGGCTGATACAGGGGACTGTTGTTCTCCGTATTGATGAAAGAGACGATCAGGTCGCTGGCGTAGCGATTCGCGCTGCCTGCCACGTCCTGCCGCAGATAGTCGGAAAAGCTGTAAGCGGAGATAAAGAGCACCACACTCATGAACAGGGAAAGGACGGTGGAACGGTACTGCCTCCGGCTGCGCTTGAAGTTTTTGGCGGCCAGGGAGCCCGGGAAACCGAAGAGCGTTTCAGTGAGGCGGGAGACCCGGACGGTCCTGGGCCGGATCTTCACGTCCCGGTTCTGTCGGATGGCGGCGATGGGGGAGAGCCCCACGGCTCGTCGGGCCGGGATCCAGGCGGAGACCAGCACGCTCAGCATTCCCACGCCGGCGGCCAGCAGCAGAGCCGGAGCGCTCAGCACAAGGCGGATCGGCAGATCCTCCGCACCCTCAATGCTGATGATGCGGTTGAAGGCGGGCCGCAGGAAGCGCAGGGCCAGGCCGATGCCGCCGCAGCCCAGCAGCAGACCCAGGGGAAGGGCGACGGCGCAGAGCAGCAGAGCCTCCGTCAGGACGGAGCGTCGGATCTGCCGGTTGGTGGCGCCGATGGATTTCAGCAGACCGAACTGCTTGGTCCGCTCTGAAACAGAGATCGAAAAGGCGTTGTAGATCAGGGACACGGAGCCAAAGAAGATCAAAGCGAAGAGAATCGCCACAAGACCGAAGAGAACCTCCACCAGATTTTGGTTTCGGGAAGCGCCGGAATAGAGCAGCAGATCCCGGTTCACGTCGCCCTTGGCGCCGTAGCTGTGGGCGTCCACGAATGCAATGGCGTCTGCGACCCTTTCCAGAGTGAAAAAGGCTTTGTGATCCCTTCCGGCTGCGCCGACGGTCAGGGCCAGAGAACCGGGCAGCTCACTGCTCTCGACACTGGTGGTGAAGCGGTCGTATACGCCTACGACGGTGTAGATTCGCTCATCCACGTCAATCAGGCTTTCCCCTTCAAACAGGTAAGGGCTGTGCTCCCCCAGGGGCAGCCCCTCGGCGTCGATCCGCTGGCCCACCGACAGTCTCAGAGTTTGACCCACCCGGAGCTGCGCGCCGGAGGGGATGGGGGCCCGATCGGCGAGCAAAAGCTCCCGGTTATTGTTCGGCATACGGCCCTCCAGCAGCCGGACTGAGACCAGCTCCGGGAAGCCCGGGGACATGGAGGCGATCCGCAGATAGGGAAAGACCTTCTTCGCATCCCCAGCCAGAGCCCAGCCCACGCTGTCCAGAGTTTCCACCTGGGTGAGCTGGGGCTGAGAACGCAGCTCTGCCAGCTCCCCGTCGCTCAGCTCCTCATACCAACCGTGGAAGGAGCCCAGCTCGGCGGTGGTCACGTCCACCATATACTGCCGCCCGGACCAGGCCCCCTCCGCCACCGCCGTGAACAGGGCCACGGAGAGGACGATGCCGATGATCGTCACCAGGGTCCGCACCCGGTTCTTCCGCAGGCAGCGGAATGTGTAGCTTGTCAATATATTCAAAATGTCACCTCATTTCAGCGTGGACAATTCGGATTTGGCGGGATGCCTTCCCCTTGGGGGGAAGGTGGCGCGAAGCGCCGGATGAGGGGAGGTATCAATGACAGAGTCGCTCCGTAGGGGCCGAACTCGAAGAGTCACGAAGTATGCCCACATCGGCCCTTTCCCCGGGGCGATACGGAGGGCCGATGTGGGCATCGGCCCCTACGAAGGATTTTGCCAAATCCCGATTTTATAACGTCTCAGTTTTCAGCGCGTCGATGGGGTTGTCCTTCCGGATCTTGCGCGTGGCGTAGAGCATGGTGGAGAACACCACCAGGAAGACGGAGCCCGCGGCAATGCCCATGGCCGCCCAGGGGGGCGTATAGGCCCCGCTGACGAAGCCCTGATCCACCACCTTCCAGATCAGCCAGCTGATGCCGCCCGCTGCCGGCAGACCGAAGAGCAGAGCCTTGCCGCCGTAGAGCAGGCACTCGAAGCGGGTCATTCTCCCAAAGGCCCTGTCTCCCATACCAACGGATTTCAGGGTGGCGAACTCCCGCCGCCGCAGGGCCACGTTGGTGGAGATGGTGTTGAACACGTTGGCCGCGGCAATCAGGGAGATCAGGATGATGAAGCCGTAGGAAAAGGCCGTCAGGATCAGCAGAGCGGCCTGCTCGCTTTGATTGCCGGCCCGGTTGTCCCGGACCGTGGCGACCCCGCTGAGCTCCGGATGCTTCTCGTCGATCAGCTGCTTGATGGCCTCAGCGACCCTGGCGTGATCCTTCGCGGAAACGTGGAACTGAATGGAATTGTCCTGTTCCGGCTCCAGGGCTGTGCCGGTGACGGCCTCATAGCGGGATATGGGGAACAGCACCGTGAAGCTGACGCCGTTCACAACGATGGGCTGCTCGTCCAGGATCCCGCCGATGGTGAAACGCCAGCGGACTTCGGCCTCCTCCGGGGACAGGGAAAGCTCCCTGGGCGCCTCGTCGATCTCAGGGTTCCACGGCGCCTGGTAGACGTATTTCGTGGCGTGCCCCTCTCCGTCGCTTTCGATGAAGATCAGCTGGCATCCGTCGATCCAGTTCGGCACCATCGCGGCCTCCGCGTCCACGGGCAGGGCTTCCGGCCGCAGGACCGTCCAGCTGTGGAGGCGGCCGTTTTTGCCGTTCTCGTCGTATTCCCACTGCTGACCGTGGTTGAAGGCCACGGCCTGGCCCAGAGCCGGGTCTATCCCCGCCTCGGCGCAGAGGGTCTTGTAGTATTCGTCGTCCACAAAGCCGTAAAAGAAGGGATGCTCCAGCTCTGTCCCGAGCGCGGCAAGCTCCGCAAACGCGGCGTCGGGGGCCAGCGCGTCCTGCGGCAGCGTGAGGGCGGGCATTTCCGCTTGCATATCACTTCCGTTGACGCGGTAGCCCGCCGCCGTCACGCCCTCCACGGCGCGCAGCTCCCGGAGCAGAGCGTCGGGGTCCTCCACCGAGGAGCGCTGCTCAAACTGGACGGAGACGTCCGCGGCGTGCTGGACGATGCTCCAGGCAATTTCGTTCCGGAGCGCGGAGGAAAAGCAGAAGGCGGAGATGAAGAGCACCACGCTCAGAAACAGGGAGACCACCGTGGCCCGGTATTGCTTCCGGCTGCGCTTGAAGTTTTTCGCGGCCAGCAGGCCGGGGAAGCCGAAGAGCTTCCGGGTCAGCGGGTTGACCCGAAGCTTCCCTGCCCGGACCTTCACATCCCTGCTCTGGCGGATGGCCGCCATGGGGGAGAGGCGGGTGGCCCGCCTGGAGGGGATCCAGGCGGAGATCAACGCCGTGATCAGACCGATCCCCACCGCCAGCAGCAGAGCGGGCAGATTCAGCTCCAGCCGGACGCTTTCCGGGCGCTGGTCTCCCAGCTTCATCAAAGCGTCGAAGGCGGGCCGCAGCAGGCGCAGGGCCAGGCCGATGCCGCCGCAGCCCAGCAGCAGACCGATGGGAATGGCGACGGCGCAGAGAAGCAGGGCCTCAGTCAGCACTGCCCGGCGGAGCTGCCGGTTGGTGGCCCCCACGGATTTCAGCAGGCCAAACTGCCGGGTCCGCTCGGCCACAGAGATGGAAAAGGCGTTGTAGATCAGGCAGACGGAGCCGAAAGCGATCAGCCCGAAGAGGATCGCCAGCATGCCGACGATGACGAGCCGGAGGTTCTCTTCATCCACGACGCCGCTGATCTGCAGGAGCTTTTCGTTTGCCGCGCAGCCTTCTCCCAGGTCGAAATGGGCGTTGCAGAAGGCCGGGACGTCCCGGACGTCCCGGAGCCGCACGATCGCCTCGGTGGAGACGCCGGCGGCGCCTGTGGTCAGGGCCAGGGTGCCGGCGCAGTCGTAGTCGCTGAGAGCTCCGCCGATGTAGTGAAAGACGCCCACGATGGTATATTCATGGGAGACTGTGTCGCGCAGCCGCTCGGCGCTCCCGCCCCAGGCCCCGATCTGGTAGCGGGTGTAGATGGGCAGGGGAGTACCGTCCTCCGCCACCCGCTGTCCCAGCTCCAGGCTCACCGTCTGCCCGACGGCATAGCTGACCCTGGAGAGGGAGGGCATCTGATTGCTGACAATCAGCTCGTGATCGTTTTGTGGATACCGCCCCGCGATCATGCGCACGGAGAGCAGATCGCAGGAAAAATCATAGGAGGCGACCCGCAGATAGGGCCAGTTCAGGTCTCCCTGTGCGATCACAGCCCAGCCCAGGGTTTCCAGCCTGCCGATCTCCGCCACCTCGGGCTCCCGGGCGAGGCTGGCGTATTCGTCCTCGGAGAGCTCCCGGAAGACCGCGTGATAGCGGCCCTTTTCCGCCTCCGTGGCCCGGATCAGGTAGCGCCAGCCGGACCAGGCCCCCTCCGCCACCGCGGTGAACAGGGCCACGGAGAGGACGATGCCGATGATCGTCACCAGGGTCCGCACCCGGTTCCGCTGTAGACAGCGGCGGGTATAGCTTGTTAGGATATTCATGTTCTCACCTCAACGGAATGTAGCGCGGGCAATCTGCCCGCAAAATCGGGATTTGTCGAGCTCTGCTCGACAAATCCGAACATCCGGGGCCGCCGTCACGACCGCAGGAAGCCTTCCTCCCGAAGGAGCTGTCCCCATGTTTTGTCCGTCGCCCGCTGCCTGTTGACTGCCGCCTTGTCCGTGCGGGGAAGGAAGGCGGGCAGATTGCCCGCGCTACAGACGGGTCTGCTTGAGGCACGCTTTTCGGACGGGGTATCGCGTGAACTACCACGCACCCGATTCCG
>JAEEGL010813503.1_pt1 | contig 19829 bp, 17 predicted proteins | sample 9134231 | NCBI WGS metagenome assembly JAEEGL01 (sample SAMN16246548, study PRJNA631951) | gut metagenome | biome: gut microbiome; feature: rumen; material: fiber-attached | host: Bos | place: Iran: Karaj | collected 2018-10 | reverse complement strand
GCTGGGAGGGATAAGAGGAAATCCAGGGCTTCCCGGTCGGCATTGCATTCCGTGGTCGAAAAATACTCCTGCATGGCGTCGGCCCTGTAAAAACCGGGCAGCCTCTTCTCTTCTTTCGGCCTGCTCACCAGGCGGACCGGATTTGAAGCAAGCTCTCCGTTTTTCATGAGATACTTGCAATAACCGCTCAGCACGCTCAGGTGCAGCCCCACAGTTCGCGCGCTCTCTTTCTTTGTGTCCAGCAGATGCACTTCATAATTCCGGATGTCGGTCGGGGTGAAAGTGGGTTCCTTACCATCGAATGTGGCTTTATATTCCTCCAGGATTTCCTTGTACAAATCCCTCGTGCGCGGGGAGTACCTCCGCACACCTGAAATATAATCTATGTATTCGTCTATTTGCACGGTGTGAGCCCGAACTCGGGGGCCTTGCGGCGCATCAGGGCATCCGCTTCTTCGAAATTGTTGCCTATCTCACCTTCCAGGATGGCTTCTTTGATGACCTCCTTAAGCTGGCCTATGGTATTGCACGGTTCTATGCCGTAAACTTCCATTATATAATCGCCGGTGATAGGATTCTTGAAGTTCCGCAGGGCGTCCTTTTCTTCCACCTCCACAAGCTTTTGTTTCACCAGCTCGAAGTTGGATCGGATACGCGCAACTTTCGCGGGATTCTTGGAAGTGATGTCCGCTCCTGCAAGAGTCATGAGGTCGTCGATGTCGTCTCCGGCATCGAACAGTAGCCTCCGTACCGCGGAATCCGTGACCTCGTCGTCCACCAGGGCGATAGGACGCATGTGCAGCCATACGAGTTTCCTGACATATTTCAGTTTGTCGTCGAGGGGAAGCTTGAGCGCGCCGAATATCTTCGGGACCATCTTCGAGCCCACTACATCGTGCCCGTGGAATGTCCAGCCCAGCCTCGGATCGTATCTTTTCACCACCGCTTTGCCCACGTCGTGGAGCAGCGCGGCCCAGCGCAGCCAAAGATTGTCGGAAGCGGCGGCAACGTTGTCCAGGACAGCGAGCGTGTGGGTGAATATGTCTTTATGCCCCCGCCCGTCTATTGTCTCGACGCCCTTGAGGGCGGAGATCTGCGGCAGCACATAGGGGAGAAGGCCGGCCTCGTCCATAAGGAAAAACGCCATGGAAGGCCTGGGGCAGAGGAGCATCTTGTTAAGCTCTTCGGCAATCCTTTCCTTCGACAGTATCTCCATGCGGGGGGCCATCCTCCTCATGGATTCCATGGACTCCGGAACTATGCTGAAACTGTGTTCGGGGGTGCTGAGTTTGGTTGCGAAGCGCACCGCCCGCAGCATGCGGAGAGGGTCGTCGGAATAGGTGGTGTCCGGGTCCAGCGGGGTGCGGATAATGCCGGCGGCAAGGTCTTTGATGCCGCCGAACGGATCCACGAGCGCGCCGTAGTCATCTTCCTGAAGGGAGAAGGCCATGGCGTTGATGGTGAAGTCCCGCCGCAGCTAGTCGTCCCGGAGAGTGCCGTTCTCTACGATGGGATTGCGGGATTCGCGGCGGTAGGACTCTTTGCGCGCGCCGACGAACTCGACCTCGTCCCCTTCGTAGTGGAGCATAGCAGTGCCGAAATTCTTGAAGTAGGACACGGTCTTTCCGGTTTTTTCGCCGACTGCATGGGCGAAATCTATGCCGCTGCCCTCGACGACTATGTCGATATCGTTGCAGGGGCGTCCGAGGAAACTGTCCCGCACATATCCGCCTATGGCGAATGCGCGCACGCCCCGTTCGCGTGCCACTTCGCTCACGATTCGGAAGATGTCTTTCTGGACGTATTGCGCTGTTACTGTGGGCATTGCTCTCTCATTTGCTGATATGTAGGAAAGGCGTTCGCAGGCTCGAAAGCGCTGCCATTCCTCCGGTATATGTAGGTCTCCCTCCCGTTGGTGAGGAAGATGAATCTCACATTCTGCACGGCTGTGTAACGCAGGGCCTGTTCGGCTACCGTTCCGCTGATGGGCACGTCCGGTCTCTTGCATTCAACAACTGCCAGGGGAGTACCGTCAGAAGAATAGACGACGATATCTGCCCTCCAGCTTTTCTGCCCGTATTTCATGGGAACCTCGCTCATCATCAGATGCGCTGGAACCCCGCCCTTGTCGGAAAGGATGCCTATGAACCATTGCCGCACCCTCTCTTCGGGGGTGGCGGCAACCCATTTGCGGCGCAGCGGGTCGAAGTATTTCTCTTCTTCAGGCATTCAGTATCTTGGCGGTAAGTTCTATCAGCAGCTGGTCCGGCGGAAGCGCGGCTCCGTCGCCGCCCTTGCCCTGGTAGTCGAACTCGCAGAGCATGGAGATTACGTTCATCACGGACGGCATAGGGTAATTCCGTACGGCGGTGTCGTATTCGCGGAGGAAGAAGGGACTTACTCCCAGGATGGCGGCCCGCTCTTGCTGTCCCAGCCGGGGATTCTGCTTTAGGGCGGCTTGGTATTTGAGTATTCTGTAGAAGTGTGTGTAGAGGGCGCTGACCGCCATGGGCATGGCGAATTTCGCGGCTGTGCCTATGTGGCCGGCAATCTTAAGAGCCTTGGCGGAATTCTTGAGCGAGAGTTCCCTGGTCAGTTCGAAGATGCTGTACTGTCGGGAAATGCCCACGTTCTTTTCCACATCCTCCACCCGAACCCTTGTGGAGCCTTCGCTTAGATTGCGGAGGAGTTTCTCTGTTTCCGCGACTATCACCGAAAGGTCGGTTCCGGCGGATTCTCCCAGGAGGGCGGCCGCCTGGGGGTCGATCTGAAGCCCGCGTCCTGCATAATAGGAACTGATCCAGCCGGTGATTTCATAGTCCCTGATGGCGGGCGAATCCAGCACTATGCCGTTTTTCTGCACTGCCTTGTATAGGCCGCGGCGCTTGTCGGCTGAGGCCTTGCGCATGAGAAGCACAAGCACGGTGGAATCCAGGGGCTCGTTGCAATACACGGCAAGGTCCTCGATGCCCTTCATCTGCTGGGCCTCCTTCACAACCACCAGCTGGCGCTCGGCCATCATGGGGAAGCGCCTGGCCATCGTGACTATCTGGGATGCGGTGACATCGGCCCCGTAGCAGACCGTTTCGTTGAAATCTTTCTCGAAATCCTGCAGGCAATTATCTATTATTGCCTGGCAGACAAGTTCAGGGTAGTATGGCTCGTCTCCCATAAGCAGATAAACGGGCGCGAAACGCCCGGCCCGGACATCGTTGACGATATCTGCGGACTGCTGTGCTATATTGACGGTCGATTTAGCCATATCAGCACAAAAATACAAAAATTTATGATTAAATTTGTGGGTTAAGTTAAAACAGAAGTCAATGGCTATAATTGAATGCAGGGAAGTCTGCAAAAGTTTCGGGGAAAAAGTGGCGCTGGACCACGTGAGCCTCGAAATCCCCGAAGGGGGAATCTTCGGTCTGCTCGGCCCCAACGGCGCCGGCAAGACCACGCTGATACGTATTATCAACAGGATAACCATTCCCAACGGGGGAGAGGTGCTCTTCAAGGGGAAGCCCATCACCCAGGAGGATGTGGAAAAGATAGGATACATGCCCGAGGAACGCGGACTTTACCGCAAGATGAAGGTCGGCGACCAGGTCATGTACCTCGCCCAGCTCAAGGGAATGAGCGCATCCGCCGCCCAGAAGGCTCTGAAGGAATGGTTCATCCGTTTCGGCATCCAGGACTGGTGGGGAAAGAAGGTGGAAGAGCTTTCCAAGGGCATGGCACAGAAACTCCAGTTCATCACCACCGTTGTGCACAAGCCCTCGCTGATGATTCTGGACGAGCCTTTCAGCGGCTTCGATCCCGTGAACGCCGATATCATCCGAAAGGAGATACTCAGGCTCAAGGAGGAAGGCGCCACCATCATCCTTTCCACTCATAACATGGAAAGCGTCGAGGAACTCTGCGACAACATCGCCCTCATCAACAAGAGCAAGCTCGTGCTCACCGGCGGCGTGGACCATATACGCAGGGAATACGGCAACAATAACATCGAAATCGAGTATACCGATGCCGACGGTCGCCACACGGAAGTCGTCTCCCGTGAGAAGGCCGGCAACGAAACGCTCCAGTCTTTCATCGACAAGGGAGCTACCATCAACTCCTACAAGGAACTGATGCCCAGAATGAACGATATATTCATTAAACTCGTTACGGGAGGGGAGGCCCCTGAAAAATGAATCTGCACAAGACAGGGATTGTGATATCCCGCGAATATCTGAACAAAGTCAAGAAAAAGAGTTTCCTCATCACCACCTTCGTGGTGCCCATCCTTTTCGCGGCCATCTGCATCCTGCCGTCGCTGCTCATGCTCAACGTCAAGGAAAAGAGCCAGAAGGTCGCGGTGGTGGACTATTCAGGCATAGTGATGCCCTATTTCGAGAGCAATGAGGCCGCCGAGTTCACGGATTGCAGCGGAGAGGATCCCGCCGTGCTTAAGGATGAGCTCAAGAGCCGCGGCTTCGATGTGCTGGTGGTGGTGTCCCAGCTCGATTCCGCAAAAAGCGTGAGCCTCCAGACATTCAGCAAGAAACCTACCGGGGTGGATTTCAATTCCGGCCTCAGGGCAAAGGCTAACAAGGCTGTTGAGCAGTACCGCATCAGCACCTACCAGATAGCCGGTCTCGACCAGATAATGAAAGATGTGAAGGCGGACGTGAAAGTGAATGAGTTCACCCTCGACGAAAGCGGCAATGCGACTGTTTCCGAATCCGGCATCTATATGGTCATCTCCATGGTCCTGGGCATGCTGATCTACATGTTCATCGCCATGTTCGGCGCATCGCTGATGTCTTCAGTGATCGAAGAGAAGAGTTCCCGCGTGGTCGAAGTCCTTGTATCTTCGGTGAAAGCGACGGAACTCATGTTCGGCAAGATCATCGGAATCGCCCTGGTCGCCCTGACCCAGTTTGCGCTTTGGATCATTCTTACCCTCCTGCTGGTGCTCGGAGCCAGCGCCATCTTCGGCTTCGGAGACCTTATGAACTCGGCCGATATGATGGGGATGGCGTCCACCATGAACGGAGTGGATGTGGCCGCGATGGCCCAGAACAGCGAAGCTTCGGTTATCTTCACAACCCTCTCGCACATTCCATGGGGAACTCTGATCGTCAGCTTCTTCATTTTCTTCATACTCGGCTATCTGCTCTATGCTTCTATGTATGCGGCAATCGGCTCTGCAGTTGAAAACGAGGCCGACACCCAGCAGCTTCAGCTCCCTGTCACCATTCCGCTGATGCTCGCGTTCTTCATCGTTTTCTTTGCATTCAAGAATCCCGACAGCGCAGTCGTATGGTGGGGATCGATGATTCCATTCACGTCTCCCATCGTGATGCTGGCCCGCATCCCCTATGGCGTGCCGGTTTGGGAGATAGTCGTTTCGGTAGCGCTCTTGTTCCTCACATTCGTTGTCATGGCCTGGGCGTCAGCCAAGATCTATAAGGCCGGCATACTCATGTTCGGCAAGAAATCAACCTGGGGAGATCTCTGGAAATGGTTAAAGCAAAAGTAATCACGGCCCTTGCGGCTGTTATCACCCTGTGCTCCTGCGGCCATTCCTACAGCTGGGAGTCGTTTGTGATTGACGGACACCGCACCGGGGTGACCACCCCAAGCGCGACCAATGTGGCCGAAGCCCTGGGTGTGGTGGAAGACAGTGTTTATACCGCTCCCAACGGCAAGGTTTTCCGCGGCGGATCCGTGCCCGCAGTTGCAAGTCTCCTTCTGGACGTGCAGCCTGCCATGGCAAGGCTTAAGGAAGTTGTCGCATTCGCTCCTGCGCCCCTTACAAGGGATTTCCCCGAGGGCAGCCTGGGTGATTTCCTGGCAGACCGTCTGCTGGAAGATGTGGCCGCGCTCGTCGCCCCATCAGGACGGAAGGTGGATCTGGCCATCACCAATAATGGAGGAATACGCCAGGATATAGCGGCCGGCGACGTTCTGCTGGACGACATCGTTTCCATGCTTCCCTTCGCCAACTATCTCTGTTACGTGAAAGTGCCCGGGAGCGAACTTCGCAAGGTGTTCGAATATATGGCCGAGAGCAGGCCCCAGTGCATCGCCGGCGCCCGCATCGTAATCAGGGATAAGAAACTGGTGAGCGCCGAAATCGGCGGAGAGCCGCTGGATGATTCCAGGCTTTACGGCCTGGCGACCATAGATTTCCTGCTCGACGGAGGGGACGGCTACAAGCTCGCAAGGGGTGCTGTTGATTATGTGATCTCGGATATCAGGATAGGAGATGCCATCCTCTCCGACATCCGTTCCCTGACCGCCGCCGGGAAGCAACTTGAATATAATACGGACGGCCGCGTGGTCGTAGAGAAGTCTGAATGATGAGAAAACTATTATTATCGATTTGCATAGCCTTCGCAGCCGTAGCATGCCAGCCGCGGCTCGTGATTATCCATACCAACGACACACACAGCCATTTCGATCCCGTCCGTGGGGGAAAGAGTGACGGATTGGGTGGCATTATCGAACGTGCCGCGTTCGCCGACAGCATACGGTCGGTTTATCCTCCTGAGAAGGTACTGATGCTGCATGCAGGCGATTTCAACCAGGGCACTTCCTATCACAGTGAACTAGGCGGTTCCCTGGAACCCAGGATGGTGAATGCCATGGGTTATGACTGCATTACTCTCGGAAATCATGAACTCGACGAGGGCATAGAGAGTCTCGCGGAGCGTCTCAGCAAGGTGGAATGCCCCATCGTATGCGCCAACTGCGAGTTCCCCGACATTCTTCAGCAGTACATCAAGCCCGTCGCAGTCATCGAACGTGGAGATATGCGCATCGGCATCATAGGCATGGAATCTGACATCGCCACCATGGTCGCTGCTCCCATAGCGCAGCGCATTCGCCAGCTGGATAACGTGGAAGTGGTCAACAAGTGGGCGACGCATCTGCGCAAGGATGTCCTCTGCAATTTCATAATCCTCCTCAGCCATCTCGGCTATGATGTGGACCGGGAAATCGTGCCTCAGACCAAGGGTCTGGACATCGTCATAGGAGGTCATACACACACTTTCGTGGATGATCTCATCTATGTCAAGGATGCCCGGGGAAAGAAAGTCCCCATCATCACGGACGGATGCTGGGGACTTCAGATGGGTCTTATCAAGATCAGGTAAACCCTACATCGTGAGGATTATACCCAAGGTGTGATAATACTTGATGATATCGCTGCCCCATACAATCGTATCGGGGCAGTATTTATAGTATATGCCCAGACCATCGAAATCGAGTACGGCCCTGTATGCCATACGGAAGGGCTCGAGCTTGCCGCCGTTGGTGCGGGTCCTGTGCTGAGTGGTGTCGTAATCGTAGGAGGAGTTGAGATGGGTGAACTTGTTCCTGTTGAATATTAATTCCACTCCGCCGCCAAGGCTGAAATACGGTGTGTGGAGGCTGAGCATGGTGGGCACTGTGAGGGCAAAACCATTGATGCTCGATTTGATATGGTTCACAGGGGGCGTGGGCGCCAGGTATTCTATATCGTCTTTATTGAGGGTGAACATCTCTCCGGAAACGGAATACCTGTCCCATTTCAAATCCAGTCCGGCTTCCAAAGAGAGCCATTTTGCCGGGTTGAACTGAAGGTTGACGGTATTCAGGAATATCTCGCGTGACGGCCCGAACTTGCTTTTGAAGTTCTGTCCGGAAACCGACATCCAGCCATAGCCTGCGTGAGCAAGCGCGTTGAATTCGAAAAGCTCGTTATCCGTTTTGATGCTTTTTGCTTTCTTGGCTTTAACCTCCATGTTTTCGATTTCGCTGAGACGGTCTTTTGCCGACTTCTGCTCTTCCTGTGCGAAAACGTTCACTGCCAGAATGCAAAGAGCTATGCTTAGTATGGTCTTTTTCATTTCGTTAGGGATTTGATGGTTTCTTCTGTAACAAAGGGGAGGATGGCCATTGCCTTGAAGCCAGGCTCCAGGAGAGACTTCACGAGAGGGGTATCCTTCTTGTCCTTGTCTCCGTCCATAATCTGTTTGAACATGGATTTCTCAGCGGGAACAGGCTGGATACGGTATTTCTTGAGATTAACCTTTCCGGCGGCATAATCGATGGCTTCCAGTAGCGTGCCTTTCTCGTCGGCGAGTTTGATGTCTATGGCATCCTTGCCGGACCATACGCGGCCCTGCGCTATGGAATCAACATACTCCTTGCTGACAGAGCGGCCCTTGGACACCACACCCACGAAGTCGTCGTATATTCCCTCGATCTCTTTCTGGTACCATGCCTGCTCCTCTTCGCTGAGGGGCTCCATTCCGGATCCCATCCCGCTGTGCTTGTTGGTGCCGATTGTCACCGGGTTGACTTTCAGGTTCTTCCTGATGGCCTTGCCGACCGAAGGAATCATTCCGAATACACCGATGGAACCTGTAAGGGTGGTGTTGTCCACGAAAATCCTGTCGCAGCCTGCCGAAATCAGATATCCGCCGGAGGCGGCATAGGAACCGTAACTGGCTATTACCGGCTTGTATTGCTGCAGGACCTCGATTTCGCGGCGTATCATGTCTGCGCCCACCACCTCTCCGCCGGGGGAGTTCACTCGGAATACCACAGCCTTGACCGTGGAATCCTTGCGGACGGAGGCTATGATGTGTGAGAGTTTCTCTCCTGCCACCTCATTGCCGTCGCGGTCGATTTCGCCATCGGCATAAATGACCGCTATCTTCTTGGATGAAGGACCATTCTTAAGGTCTTCGATATAATCTTTTATCGATACCGTCTTTACTTCTTCCGCTTCGGTCTTGCCAAACAGCTTGCAGAGATAGGTTTCCATCTCGTCGCGGTACTTGAGCCCGTCTATAAGGCCTTTGGAGAGCCAGGAGTCTGCAGTGCTGAGTTCCAGGTTGTCGATCCACGACTTCAGGTTCTCGACACTTACTCCTCTGGATTCGGCCATCTCGGCCAGCATCGCGTCCCAGAGGGAATTGAAGAGGACTTCATACTGCTCACGGTTTTCGGGGCTGATGTCGTTGCGTATATACATTTCTCCTGCAGACTTGTATTTGCCGTGACGGATGAGCTGGACATCCACTCCCACTGCATCCAGCGCGTCCTTGAGGAAAAACTGGGTGGTTGCAAGTCCGTTGAGGGAGCCGCCTCCCTTGGGATAAAGGAACACACGGTCTGCAACCGAGGCGATGTAGTAGGATGCGTTGCTGAAACCGGCGCCATAGGCGACGACCGGTTTCCCCTTTGCGCTGAACCTCTTAAGGTATTCACGGATTTCTTCCATTCCGGCCATGCTGGCAGAGAAATGGTCTGTGTTGAGATAGACCATTGCAATCTTTTCGTCTTCCGCAGCCTCTTCCAGCGCTCTTTCGAAACCGAGCAGGGAAATGGAAGAACTCATGTTGATTCCGCCAAGACCTATGCTGAAGCTCCCGCCTCCTCGTTCTGTGACTACATCTTTCAAATCGATTTTAAGAATTTTCCCTTTCAGGAAACCTGTGTCGGCAGCATTGATTGACATGCATGCCAGAAGGGCAAATGACAGGCAGATAAAGAATCTTCTCATATGGATATATGTATTAAACAAGCGGCAAATATACTAATTCTGTGCCATCGTATGTAAAAAACGTTTTTTTTGTTTTGACTATCAAAAAAATTGCTAACTTTGCAGTCCCAAATTCTGGATGTAGCGCAGTTGGTAGCGCACCTGGTTAGGGACCAGGAGGTCGCTGGTTCAAGTCCAGTCATCCAGACGCAAAGCCGGCAGATGCCGGCTTTTTTGCGTCTGGATGACTCCTTTTTAACGAGGGGCGCGCCCCTCGAGCACCCCCATGTCGCCTTCGGCTCCGAAACCACGCTTCGGCAGATGCCGGCTTTTTTGCGTCTGGATGACTCCTTTTTATCTGGATGACTCCTTTTAACGAGGGGCGCGCCCCTCGAGCACCTTCAAGTCGCCAATTGCTCCGTACCAGATTTCCGGGGCGAACGGGGTGAAGATCAGAAGAAGAAGCAATCCCCACCAGGGAAGCAACCCGCAGATCATCAGAATGAGCGCTATCAGGAATATGATCAGGGGATTGATCAGGTAGCAGATTCCATAGCGGACGGAATTCAGGAATGCGACATCCTTCATGTTATTTCGCAAATACTTGATGATGCCGAAGGCCGGCAGCAGCACAAGCGCTGCGAACGGCACCAACGGCACACGGAGGATACGGAGAAGTAGTGAATCCCTGGCGTGTTTCGGGCGGTTGGGGTTGGCAATCAGTCCACGCATCTTTTCCGCCAGGTTCTGAAGGATCCTGCGGGCCCTGCGCTGATGAAGGTTCTCTTCCGGCGCTTCTTCGGAAACCTCTTCCTCCATGGCGCCGGCAACAGGCATAGGCTCTCCTACATTCACTGTCAGGCTGGTGCGGAAACTCACATAATCCTCATAAACAAGCCCTACCGGAACTATGTACACCGGCCTTTCGAGCTCGTTCTCGGCCATCATGGCTATGCGGGCTATGCCTTTTCGCAGCGGCAGCAGACCTGGTTCCTGACTGTGTCTTCCTTCAGGGAAGATGCAGAAGGGGATACCGGCATTCAGGGAGTCCACCGCATCGCGGAAAGTCTTCTCGTTGTCTGCCAGGGCATCCACCCCGTCACGCATGCGGCTGATGGGCATGATACGGAGGAAGTTAAGGATGCGGGCGATGGCTGGTTTGCGGAAGATGTCCGCCCTGGCGGCAAATACCACGGGATGGTTTCCCATCATCGAAAGCACTGCCAGGGCGTCCAGAAGGGTGTTCACGTGATTGGGCGAAAAGATGACCGCTCCGTCGCGCGGGATGTTCTCCAGTCCCTGGAATTGGAGATTTCGGAACATGCGGCGGAAGCTCCAGTTCACGTAGGGAAGGAGCAGGTCGTAGGCGGTGTCTTTTCCGTAAACCGGGCGCATCAGCTCAAAAGTCCGCAGATTAACACTCCGAGATAATTGCCCACGGCATATCCGACTATACCTATGCTCAGGCCGGGCATGAGCACTCGGCTGTTACGCATGGATGCGGCTATCATGGGCACGAATGGCGGGGAATTGATGTAGGTGACCGAAGCTATGACGGCCGTGTCGGCATCCACCTTGAAGAACTTTGCGGAAAGAAGCTGGAGCGAAAGGGAGATCACTTCCATGAAGAAGAGGAATCCGACGATCCAGAGGGCTCCGGTGAAATCGAGGGCGCGGACGTCTGCCATCGAAGCGACTACGAGGGAGAAGATGTAGATGAAATACATTCCCATGTCGTAGCCGTAGTCGTAATTGTGGATGGGCTTCCAGAAAGAAACCAGGATGCTGATGGTGGTGATGGCCAGGATGAAGAACATCATGAAAGTGCCGGGGATTATCTTGGAGAGCCCTATTGCAAACCCTGCAGCGATGCCCACGACAACCAGGGTGACTCCCAGCTGCACGAGGGCGTGCTTCATGCCGCGTTTGGTGAAGAGGCCCTTGTAGGGATTCTTCTCTTCGCCGGCTTCAAGGACGGCCTTCTCGTCGTAATGGTCCAGGGTCTTGACAGGCAGCCATTTGCGCGCGAGGCGGATTCCTATCGCCATGATGAATACCAAGTAGGTGAAGGATACCATCATATCGTAGGTGTTGAGAAGGGCATACTGCTGCCCGTCCACCTCCAGCATCTGGCTTACGGCAGCCATGTTCACTGTGCCGCCGGTGAGGCAGGCAGTGTACATTCCTGCAACCTGGGGGGCATTGGGAATGTGGGGACCGAAGATGGGATATCCGGCCACGATGGCTACTATCACGGCCACCAGGCCGGTGATCATTGCAATCAGCTGGTCGCGGGTCTCACTCTTACGGAAGGTGAAACTGAAAAGCATGAGGGGAATTGCCAGGGGAATCATCGCGTTGGAAAGCAGGTCCTGAACCTTTCCGGTCTCGGGGCCGGAAGGAAGGATGCCGATGTTGGCGATGATAGCGCCGAGGAAATAGAGCATCAGGATAGGCCCGATCTTGCCTATCACTTTAACTTTCCTGCAGAGCCACAGCACACCGGCCGGGATCGTGCAGTAGGCGATGATGAGGATCGCGAAGGTTAAAATGTTCATTTTAGAATCCGTATTTGTTGATAATATATTCCGATAGTTCTACTGGGTCGCCCGGAGCGTTGTATTCGATCCTGGTAACCGTGGGCTCCGTCCAGCGTATCTCGTGATAGCGGATGCGGTCGTCGAAGTTCTTTTCCCCTGCTCCGCTGCCGGTTTCCAGCTTGGAGATCATGTCGTTGAAAAACATCTGCCAGCGCGGCTTGTAGTAGCTGCGGAGCAGCCCGGCCCACTGGCGGTTGGCATAATCGGTGAGGCTGGTGGCATTCCCCCAGATGGTGAGTATCGTGCGAGCCGAACGCTCGTAGTAGTCTTTTTCTTCCTTTGTCCTGCCCCAGCTGCGTGCGGCTTCGTTCCAGACCTGCATGTTGAATTCGGGCACGCAGGCGACCAGCCTGTCGCAGTCTTCGATCGCCTCTTCCATCCTGGCGCTCAGCGCTTTGACCCGTGCGAGATCCTTTGCCTTCCAGGCAGTTTCCAGGCTGTCTTTGAGCATGTCGAAATAGTCGCCGAGAGCCTGTCGTCCGAGGTTCACCAGGTCGTATTCCCATTCATACCTGTCGGAACCTATCGCGAGCATATCCCTCCAGGCGTGATCCATGATGGGGGTGCGGCCTTTGATGTCCGGATATTTCACAGTCCAGTTCCATCGCTCCCCGAATTTGGGATGCGCATTCATGGAAACCCCGCTGCCGGTATATTTGGGGGCGACATTCACGATGAGATCGTGCCAAAGGGCGCGGGCGGATGCGTCCTCACGGCCTATGTGGCGGTCGGCAAGCTTGTCTATCCACTCGTCAGTTGTCTGGGGATAGTTCCATGCTCGGCTAAGCACGAACTCATAATAATAGGGATTGGTGCCGAAGCCCTCCAGGGTAGATCCTACTCCTTTCATGTTGGGGCCTCCGTCCCTGAATGTCTCTTCGTAGAAGGGAATCAGGGTGGGGAAGTTGCCGTTGAAGAGTGTATTCCCGCCGAAATTCAGCAGGGCGCAGGCGATGTAGTCGTGGCCATAGAATTTCTCTGTGATTTTCCAGCCCAGAACCCAGTCCACATGATAATCGAGCATAATCATCTTGCCGACAGGCACGCTGCCCAGGAAGGCCTTCATGTTTTCGGGAGTCCAATGCTTGCGGTCGTTGATCAGGAACCAGCCCATCTGAAGCCAGGTTGCTTTGGGGTCGGCCTCCTCGAGGGATTTCCAGAAAGCGCCGCCGTACTCCGCCAGCGTGGCGGCATCCCACGAAGGAGCCTCCACCTCATTGAAGGGGTCCAGGCCGAAGATGTGGTCGCTGCCGAAAAGAGCCTCGGTTTCTTCCACACAAGCCTTCTGTATCTCGGCATAGAGGGGATCCATGGGTGAGAGGAACTCGCAGCGGAATGGGTCTCCGAAGCCTCCCCAGTTGCTTACTTTAGTGATTTTGGCATCAGGATGCATCTCTTTAAAAGCCACCGGGACGCTGCCGCTGAAGGCGTGCAGGACGGGCTTCATTGATAGGGAACGTTCGCGCTCAAGTATCTTTTTCTGGAGCTTTGCCTGGCCGTCTATCCAGTCCTGGGGGAGAGGCCCCTGGAAGGAATTGATGTTGACCATGCGGTGCCAAGCCAGGTGCGCCGGGCCTGTGAAATGTGCGCGTATCTGCTCGTCGCTGAGGCCGAAACGCCTCCAGACGCGCTGCCAGACCGCTTCTTCACCGGTGTTGGCAAGGGGCATGTTAACTCCGTTAAGGGCCATCCAGTCGATGAATCTCTCCCACTCTTTCCATCCCCACCAGGGCATGGTGTAGCCGAAGGTGCAGTAGTTCAGATAGAACCTGTAGGGCACTTTGGCGCTCACACTGACTTTTTCCGGGATCACTGGCAGGACCTTGGGCATCTCCACCGGATGGGCGGCGTATTCCGAAACCGTCGTGAGGCAGTAGTTGTTCAGGTAGTAGTTAAGGCCAACCGCCATGGTGCCGGCATTGTTGGCTTCGATCACAACCTTTCCGTTCTCGGAAAAGAGGGTGAAGGTGTCGGAGCTGTCGGCAGGAGCTTCGCGGAAAACGATCTTCCCTGCCTGCGCGGGGATGATCCTCCTGGCAAGCGCCTGGGCCGCTTTCACGCTCTCGCTCCTGGCGTAGCCGTTTCCCGTGAATAGTATGATGGCTGCCAGCAGGCAGACAAAAAGTCTAAAGGGTCGCATATATATTCTGAATCTTATCTTTGTAATTGTCTATGGAGAAGCTCTCCACCGCATATTCCTGAGCTTGTTTCACCGTCTCCAGAGGGAATTCCCGGAGGGCGCCGGAGAGTTTTGCGGCTGCTTCTTCGATACTGTCGTACAGCAGTCCGTACCGCCCGTGCGCAAGTATGTCCCTGGATCCTCCGGAGTTCCTAGCGATAACAGGGCATCCGTAGAACATGGCTTCAACTGCTACCCTGCCCATTCCTTCATACTCCGTGCATACGAGCGCTGCTGATGCTTTTGAAAGAAGGGGCTTGATGTCCTGGACAAAGGGAATGAACTCTATCTTTTCCTGCACGCCAAGGCGTTCTGCAAGCACCTCCAGCCTTGCTTTCATGCCATTTTCGACAAGGCCCACTATCTTCAGGTGACAGGCCTCGGGCTTGGCCGAGGCGAGTATCCTGATAGCTTCGTCCGGGCGTTTGATTTCGGATACTATGCCGGAAACGAAGACAACGTATGAGGCCTTTTCCTTTATAAGCACAGCATCCGACGTGGCGCAGACTGCGTCAGGAAGGCAAATGGCGTTTTTATGAGCCTGAAGGCCGAGATGATCGAAAAGGCCCTGGGATATCGCTATGACACAATCGGATTCTGCAATCTCCCTCTTCCAGTGATTCCAGCCAAGGAAAGGACGGTTGTGAAGCCCCAGGTCCATATATTCGCGTATGTGCCAGATATGGGGGACCCCGAGCCTGCGGGCTATCTTCAGCCCTATGTCCACGGTGCCGGAATTACTGTGCACTGCGGATATTCCCTTGAACATTCTGCATGCCCGGCGAATGCATCTGCCTTGGATCAGGGTATCTGCAATCAGGTGGGGAAGAAACCGTATAATCCTCTTGAAGCCTGCTGCATGAAATGTGGCCCGGTTGAAAGGGATAACGATACACTCATATCCTTTGCTTCTGAATCGCTCTGCAGCGGGACCGTCTTCCCGGAATAGGATGACGGAATCTACATCCCCCTTCAACGCCTGCAGCATGGCAAGCAGCGAGAGGGAGGATCCTCCTATCGCACGGTCTTCATTGGATATGTAGAGTATCTTCTTCATTTGACGGATGCGAGGGCTTTCTCTATGTAGCTGATGGATTCTTTTCTCATGCTCTCCAGCGTTTCGGCCGGATTGCCGCCCAAACTGCCGAGCAGGGAATCGATGCGGCCATCGGCGTGCGTGCCTGTGCGCACGAATTCATAATCCTTTTCGTAGAGTATGGCGAGAGCCGTGCCGTGGAAGGATGTGGTGACAATGTGCTGCGCGTCGCGGAAGAGAGCTACGAATTCCCTGGGTGAGAACTTGTTTATGCCTTTGCTGTATGGAGAGCGGGCAATCTGAACTACACGCAGCCCCCGTTCGGCGGCAATCCTTTCCGCTTTATCGACAACTGCAGGATTGTCGATGGCCTCATAAGTCAGGACATAGGGTTCTTTGATAACAGGAGGGGAGCAGAGATTGTCTGTGACCGCCTTTCCTGCGAGCAGGACCGGGTCCAGATTGAGGTCTGCGGGTATGCCTTCGGAGTCCATCCTTTCTACCATGCTTTTCTCCCGGACACCGATGCGGGAGAAGTTATGCAGATACTTGCGTATGGCAACTTTTTCCTCTTCGGAAGGCGCCACGTCGCCATCGCTGGCGGCATAGGAAATATTGACTGTGCTGGCTGCGAAGGGCGCTGCAGCGTAAAACACGGGATCCACTCCGTTGCAGATGTTCCTGTTCCAGATCTGGTCGCTTCCGTAGAAGATGGCATCGAACCCTCCCTGCCCGAAGGGACTGAGGGTGATTTCGCTCTCGAAACTGCGGAAGCCCTCTTCCCGCCTGATCGCTCCTGCAATGCGGGTGGAGACCTTCAGTATTGTCATGGGGTGCTTCAGGAATCCGGATTTCCATAGCCTGTATGGTTCGGTGAGATAATCCGGCCGGTAATCAATGACACTGACATCGTGCCCCATGCTGCGGAGCACTTCGTAGAGGCAGCGGCACTGGAGCACTGCTCCGTAGTTCATTGCTGCATGGAATGTCAGGATGCCTATCTTCATATATGTCGTTTGACTTTTTTTATGAATTTGTCGATGCGGTTGCCAAAGGACCCTTCTCCATAGCGGCGCGCCGCCGCCGCATATCCTTTGCTAATATATAAATTTTCGAACGATTCAGCACATTTGTGCGCCTTTGAAGGCATGAACAGATTGGGCTGCCTGTCTGCCTGTATGCTGACGTCTTTGCGTATGCATTCGTCCGGAAAGTCAGACGTATAGGCCTTTCCGGCGGAGCTATGGACAATCAACAGCGAGCAACCACGGTTATCGTCGGCAAAACCGGGAAGGGTCTCTTCCACGCCCCAGCAGTCTGCCATTGTTATGTCGGATGGCCGGATCATCGATGTAAACGGGCACACGGCGCATGAGGGCCTTAGTATCAGGTGGCGGTAGAACAGGAAAGTGTATTCGTTGCTGACCCTCTTTTCATCTCCGAAGAAGAGTGTTTCGCGGTGGTCGTGCCATCCCAGCGCCTTATCTCTGAAGATGGCGCGGGTAACTGCCTTGCCATTGGCATTTTCGTGATAATCGATGAAACTCTTCCATACGGCCGGGGAAGGCACACCGTGGCATATGATATCTGCGAGGAGGAGATTATCCCTGTATTTGCCCGCTATGGACGCTATTCCGGCGCATTGGCAGGGGGTACCGGTAAACAGGACCTTTCTGCCTCCGGCAAGATCTTCAAGCACCATCGACGGCACACCCGTCATATCACTCTGAACGTATTTGCTGAGCCTGAGAGGTCCCAAGGCGGATTCTTCCGTGACTCTGATATGGCGGACCGTGAAATCCTTTTCCATGGCGGCCCCATACACGATGCGCCCTTCCAGGACAGCCTTGCGCATCAGCGCGAAACCCAGGCCCCCGCTCTGGCTCTTGTCCAGAAGGGAAGGGAAGCGGATTGCTTCGGAGCGCGTCAGTTCGTTCTTCTCCACCGGTTTGAATGCGCATACACTGTCGCAAATCCCGCAGTCGATGCATTTGTCTTCATCCACTGCAGGATACTTGAATCCCATCCCGTCAGCCTGCATGCGGATGGCGCTGTGCGGACAGGAATCCGCGCAGGCGCTGCATCCACAGCATTTGCTACGGTCGTCAATCCTTATCATCTGTGCAGTATCTTGTGAAGCAGGATATCGCGTTCATCGTGATCGCATCCGATAAACCAGATTAATGCGCAACTGGCTGCTTCGGTTGCAAACAGCGAGATAAGGAATCCTCCCCAACCATCTCCTGTGTATCGTGAAAGGAGGCAGGGCGCAATCACGGCCAGGCCGGCCACCAGAAGCTCGCGCAGGAGCACTTCTTTCAGGAAGCGGCCTACGGGGAGGCCTATCATGCCCCTGAGCATGTACAGCCGTGCAGCGAGGCAGAGCAGCGCGACTCCGCAGGCCACATAGTAGATGATTTCGGCGGGCGCTCCCATCTTCAGAAGCACATAGTCGATCGGAAGGTTGAGGAGTTGCAGACCTCCTACTAAGAGCTGGTAGTCGCGTAGGTTCCCGGTGGAGAGCATGGCGGTGACCATGGTGTAGGAAACCGCCTCGATCATTATGTAGATCAGCGCCAGGCGTATGAATACCACTGTGTTCTCCGGCGCCTGGGATGCTCCCAGCCACAGCCCGGTCAGGAACTCCGCATTGAATATGATGGGGTAAACTACCAGAAGCAGGAGCCAGATGGAAAGCCTGGAGCCACGGAAAATCAACCGTAGCATATACTCCCTGTCGCCGGCGGCATACGATTTTGTTATCTGTGGATTGATTGCGGTGGTGAAGCTGGTGACGAATTTCTGGACCGCGCCGTTGACCTGGTTTGCAAAGAACCATGCCGCATTGGCTATAGGCCCGAAGAATGCATTCAGAAGCAGATTGCCGCCATGGTCGCGAAGGACGCCTGAGCCTGCTCCGATGAAATTCCATCCGGCAAAGGAGAACATCTGCCTGAAAATGCCCTTGTCCAATGCGATTGAAGACCGGGTCTCCTCGAAATGCCTCTTGCAGAACACTGCGTATGCGAGTCGGGTGAGAAGGCTTACGAGGGCCAGCAGAGCGGCATAAAAGATCAGCCGGTCGATGGGGGAGACCATGATAGCGAATGCTACGGCAAGTTTCCCGACAGCCTCGAAGATGCTGATCCATGCGAACGCGTCCATGCGTTCGTGGGCGATGATGTCGGCATTGTACGGGACGCTCAGCAGCTGGATGATGAAATTGATTATTGTGAACTGCAGCACCCACTTCGCCGCATACACCCTGTCGGGAGGCAGCACCATCTTGCTGGATATGTACCAGAGCCCGGCAGGTTCGGCAAGGATGACTATGACTGCTGCGAGGATCAGCTGGATGGCGACTGCGGTCGAAAAGACCTTCCCAAGGTCGGATTCCTTCCGCCCCATCTCGAAAGTGATGAAGCGGGATATGGCGGAGGACATGCTTCCGGTAAGGATGCTGAACATGGTCACTACGCCGGCGATGGCGCTGTAAATGCCCAGTTCGCTGCTGCCCAGGGCGCGCAGGATCACACGGGAGGTGAACAGCCCCACCAGCATCAGCAGGAACATACGGAAATACAGAAGGACCGTGTTTCGTGCGATCCTTCTGCTGTTCTCCGATATGTGCTGCTCTGCCACTATTCAGGCTTATAGGAATCCTTCAGGGAAGTGGTCTTGTTGTAGATGGGATTCTCCGGCGTGCTGTCGGAATCCTTCACATAGTAGCCTGCGCGCTCGAACTGCACCGCGATCCCGGATGCGTCCTCCAGCAGCGCGGGTTCCGCCCATCCTTTGGCAATCACGAGGGATTCGGGGTTGAGGAAATCTTTGTAGTCTTTGTCTTCCGGCACCTGGCTCATGTCCGCAAGGGTGAAGAGACGGTCGTAGTTGCGCAGGGTTATCTCCTTTGCGAACTGTGTGCTTACCCAGTGGATGGTGCCCTTGACGGAACGCCATTCGCCTGCTCCTGGGCGGGTTGAAGGGTCGTAGCTGCACTTCAGTTCCACGATGTTGCCGTCGGCATCCTTCACCACCTCGTCGCATTTGATGATATAGGTGTATTTCAGACGCACTTCTCCGCCGGGTTTGAGGCGGAAGAACTTGTGCGGGGCATCCTCCATGAAGTCTGCGCGCTCGATATAGAGCTCTCGTGTAAAGGGCACCTTGCGGGTGGCTCCCTCCGGCTCGGCGGGGTTCAGGGGGCAGTCGAACCATTCCACCTGCCCTTCCGGGTAATTGGTGATGGTGAGTTTGACTGGATCCTGAACCACCATGTAGCGGTTGGAACGGGCGTTGAGGTCCTGACGGACGCACCACTCGAGGAGCTGGATGTCCATCAGCTGGTCGCGCTTGCTGACGCCTATCTTGTCGCAGAACATCTTGAGGGCCTCGGCGGTGTAGCCGCGGCGGCGGACACCGCAGAGGGTAGGCATGCGAGGGTCGTCCCATCCGGCCACCAGGCCTTTCTGCACCAGTTCCAGCAGTTTGCGC
>JAEEGL016988263.1_pt1 | contig 19830 bp, 32 predicted proteins | sample 9134231 | NCBI WGS metagenome assembly JAEEGL01 (sample SAMN16246548, study PRJNA631951) | gut metagenome | biome: gut microbiome; feature: rumen; material: fiber-attached | host: Bos | place: Iran: Karaj | collected 2018-10 | reverse complement strand
TACTTAAACAATCTTTTTAAAAAGCTTGAAGAAAAACCTATTGATTTACATGTGAACTTTGAGGAATGGAACGAGAGAGTTGATTGGTTAGATAAAACAAGCCGAAGACTCGTTGAAATTGATGAGATTTACATGCTTGAGTCTGACAGAATACTTGCTGAAGCAAGAGAAAACAATGTTGATTTCAAAGCAATCTATGGTGCAAACAACAAAGACACACGTAAACAATATGTTGATGAACAATTAACTGATTTGTTAGAAGAAAAAAAAGAGTTGGAGTTCCTTAAATCAAATGACAATCGTAGAATAAGTTTGTTAAAAAGATTAATCGACATGAAAATTGAATTGATTAAATTTAGTGGTGATTATGAAGAAACATAATCTTCGCTGCAATCATTGTGGAACGGATCATTACGTTTCACAATTTTTTCTTTATTGATGGGAGTTAATCATATGAAATTAATGAAAATTAGGTTGAATAGTTATGTTCCTCGAATGAGTATTTTTAGGTTTGTAGAAATGATTCCAGTACGAATTTTTAAACCATATCTCCCAAAATGTTGCGATTGTGTGCATGCTAATTTATATGTGCCTCATTTTGCGTATCCATATACTAATCCCAAATGTGCTGTTCATCATAAAGAAATTTCAGATAAACAAATAATTTGTAATGATTTTGAGTTAATAGGGAGGAATAGTAGATGATTATTGAGTTTATTGTATCTGTTTTGATTATTATTGGTGGTATTTATGGGATTAAAGAATGGAGGAAGTGCTTATGACTGAAAAACGATTTATTCAAGTTTGGTTGGATTTAGATGGTGATAATGGTTGTTGGAATTGTAAACATAATTTAAGCATATGTAAAATCCACAATATAGGTGCTGTGGGTTATGTTAAAGGAATATCTCATTGTAGATTAAAAGATTGGGAATGGAATGGTGATGTGGAATGAGTGGAAAAGAGGATTGGCTTTATCCTGATGCAAGTGGTTTGTATTTCCAACATGATGGATTTGTTATGAGGGCATCAGATGGAAAGCAATATGATATAGAAGAAGAATGTGAATTGTTAAATAAAATGTCAAAGGAGAATGAGCAGTTAAAATCTGATTTTTTAAATCGCAAACTATTTGTACCTTATAAAAAAGAAATTGAAAGATTAAAACTTCAAAACAAAGAATTATTAACTGCAAATGCAACAATCAGACGAGAGAATGAGCAATTAAAATCAAGGATTAATGATTATGATATTGCTTTGAAAACATTACAAGATTTAGCAGATAAGAAGTTAAAAGAGAATGAACAGTTAAAACAACAAAACAAACAATTAAAACATTGGAATAAGTGTTTAGCCGAAAAAAGACACAAGGAGTTGGAAGAATGACTGAAAAATTTTTAGAATATTTAGACAACTTAAAAGACATGATTAACTTATTTGAAAGTATGGAATTATCTACAGAGATTATGGAAGAGTTACCATTATCAGAAGAACAAGTAGAAGTTGCAAATGCTTATTTCCAAGGCCTTCAAAGTAATTGGGAAGATACCTTTTTAGCATTACTTGAATATGGTGTAAAATGGATTAAACACAATAAGGAGAATAAAAAATGACTGAAATAAGATTCCACGATTGTGAATACAGATACGAACACGAAAACAAACTATACTGCAAAAACAAAACAGACAACAGTGAATGCGATAATTGTAAAGAGAATATACATCTCAATTGTCAAAACTACGTACCTAAAAATGATATGTGCCTCCAATACTTTGAATTAGGAGTATCTGAAGTATCACAGTACGATGAATGTGCAGAAAAAACAATCTTCAAAGATGCTGACTTACAAAGAAAATGGAGTAATTAACATGGCAGAAAATGCTTTAATAACAAATGCTGATTTCGTATTCGACGATGTCGGCGGACAAAACGGACAACAATTCAAATTAAAATTAGACCTAAAAACAACCTACGGAGGAGTTAGCGTATCATTTAATCCATTAAGACTACCACAATTGCTCCAACAATTAAACTTATCTAAATTTAGTGAATTAAAAGGAACTTACATCCAAATAACTAATACGGGTATTGGCGAAAAAGTTAAAGGAATTAAGTCTATTATGGCAAAAAATGATGAAGAATGGATTGAAACAGAAAACGATATTTATTTTGGCTCAAATTTTATGGACATGTGGGAAAGAGAGGTGATATAGAATGACTGTAACAATGGAAGATTTTTTGTTATTAACACACAGAGTTGAAAAACTTGAGCAAAAACAAAAAGAAAAAGAAGATAAGGAATTAAATTGGGCTTTAAATCAATTCAGATATAAAGAAAAGACTCCTGATGAAAGTAAAGCACTGGTAATTATTGAAAAAATGTTAGGTATAAAAAAAACAAGTTTAAGAGCAAAAAGTGTACCTTGCCAACATTAAAAGGTGATGTGAAATGACTAAAAGCAACTGGATTTATGGTAACTGGATAATTTACATTTGTGGTAGATGGTATGAATTTAAAGATGGTGATGTGGAATGACAGAGAAACGATTTACAATTAATAATTCAAATATTGTACAAGATGGTTATTTTATTAAAGATAATGTAGGGAACTTCTCATTTCCTACAACAATTGATGGTTCTGATTTGATAATGTATCATAAGGCATTAAATAAACTTAATGATGAGAATGAGCAGTTAAAACAAGAAATGGGAGATTTAGGAACTATTCATGCAGAGGAAATTAACAAAATTGAAAATGAATTTGATGATGAAATTTTAAAATTAGAAAAAGAGAATGAGCAGTTAAAAGAACGATGTATCCAATTTGATTTTCTAAAAGCAGAGAATAGTCATATGAAGTCTGTATTGGAAGAGAATGAGCAGTTAAAACAACAAATCAGAGATATGTCAAGATTTGGAGGCACTGGTGAACATATTAGATTATCAATTAACATTGAAACGGGAGAGTTACAAAGACATATTTATGCTTCTGGGCAATGGTTTGGTGATTTTGATAGAGTATTATGTGAAAACTGGATTTCTAAAGAAGATTATCAGAAATTCATTGATAGAGTAATCGAAGTTTATAATACTGAATTTAAAGGTGATGTGGAATGACTAAACGATTAGTTAATTTTACAAGATCTAATTGGTTAATTCGTAAAAGAACATTAGACCATAGAGTAACCCAAGATTATAAGATTGTTTGTGGTGATATTTGGCATTATGGACAAGGTAAATATGATTTATTAAAAAGGTGATGTGTGAATGAAATGTTTGAAAAATTGCATATTCATGATTTGTAGTCAAATTCGATATGACCTTCCATGTAGGTGCATTATCTCAAAAAAACCAGTTAAACTTGGTGAAACTTGTCCTTATGAAAATAAAACTGTTACAGAGTTGAATATGAAGGCAAATTATGATGGTGATGTGGAATGACAAAAATTAGAGTTCTTGCAAATGAAGTTACAATTAATACTCCACCAATGAGTAAATTCTTAAAAAGAAATGTATTAATTAATTATGGATTTCCTAATCATTCAAAATATAAATTTAGAAGAATTGGAAGAAAATTAAGAAAGAGCAGATATTTTATGAAATGTATGCATAAAAGGTGATGTAAAATGACTGTTTTATATGAAGATAAGATATTTCGAGTATTGTGTTTAATTGTGAAAATAATGATTTGCCGATTGCCAGTAAGAGACAGTATTGGTAGAAAAAGAGTAAATAAATTTGAAGAAGAATTAAAGGAAATTCAAAATGATTGAGTTTATTATTGGAATATTTGTCGGAATGTTTGGTGTAAGTGTATTATGGTGGTTAGAATGATTGAAAGCATTTTAATAATCAGTGTTTTTTTAAATATCGTTTTAATTTCATGTATCTACTTATCTGATGATTGTACTGAATTAAAACTTGAAAATCAAAAACTTCAACTCGAAAATAAATTGCTATTAAGAGAGCATACAAAAATGAGACAATTTTTATCATATCTTAAAAACAACGATGTAAATGTTGATTTTAGTAGTAAAGACCATATAGTAATATATAATCCAAAAGAAGATGATTTTGAAGAGTTTGTGGAGAGTTTAAATGATTAAACCTGAAAAATTAATGATGGAATATTTACTCCCAATCTTTATGATTGAAGTATTTGTTTTATTCCAAGTAATTATAATATTAAGTTTATTAGGACAGATTTAAATGATTGAAATTAGTGAGAATGGCTTTGATTATGTCATTAACAGGATAAAAGAATTTGCTGATGAAAATAGTGGTTTAAAAGTACAAAACAAACAATTATTAAGAGAATTAAGAGCCAAAGATGGTGAAATTGAAATAGAACGTCAAAAATATAGAGGTGTATCTGAAAAATTAGAATATGAACGAAAAGATGCTAAAAGACTATTGGAAACCATTGATGAATTAGATAAACAAATTAAAGAATTAAAGGAGAAGATTAATGACTGAATATTCAGTATTATTTGCAACGAAAATATCTGCAAAGTCAAAAGCAGACTTAGAACGTAAAGCAGAAAAAACAAGTGAACAAATGAGTAAATGCTTAAAAAAATTAGTAATAGCTCATAGTTATGGTGAAATAGTTAAAAAAGACCAAGTTGAAAGACCAGAGGCGAAATTAGTATGATTAAATACTCAATAACAAACAGAAAAATCGAAATAACCTATGCAACAGGTTTAGAATATGTATTGATAAAACAGCTGTTGAAAGTAATAGATATATTTAATGAAACAAGCGAGGCGAAAAAATGACTTTTAAAATAGACAGATTTGAAGTAAAAGAAGTAGGAAAAACAGGAACCGTACAAGTTGAAAACTTAAACACTGTGTTAATTAAAGACCATGCTGATGATAATATTGTCAGCTTAGTAAAACTATTTAATGATAAGAAAAAGAACAAAGCATTGGCAGAAGAGATCATTAACACAATTGAAAACTTTATAGTGGAGAATGGAGATGTTTCCCCATAATAAAATTAAAACTAAAAAATATGAAAATATCATTGAACAAGTTATTGTTGATAGTAGGGAGCAAGACCGTAAGGACTTTGCAATGGAGCAATATGCTCCATTTAATCCTATTATCCGTACATTAGAGTATGGAGATTATATTTTCAAAGGTTTTAATGGTACAAGGGTTTGCTTTGAGTATAAACGTGCTGAAGATTTCTTGACAAGTATTAATCGTGAAACAAACCATTTACATAATCAAGTACATGGTATGATTCATCACCATGATTATTGTTTTGTTATGGTGGAAGCTGAGGACTTGAATAAGACAATTTCCAAAAGGTTTTATCAGACTGGTTTAAGAATGTCTGTTCAAGAGATTAATGGCGCTATCAGTGAGTTAAGCACCGTTTGTACTGTGTTATATTCTCAATCTCAATTTGGTGCTTTTGATTTGATGATGAGAACTGCTGGGAAAATTATCCAAGACAAACCATTCTTATATAAGTTTGGGAAGAAAACTACTAATTCAGCATTGAATTATTTGTCTTGTATTCATGGATTGGATAATAAAGCAGCTGATATTGTTGGTACATTAGGATTACATACGAAAAAGGATTTAGATAACTTAACTGTTGATGACTTATGCAAGGTTGATGGTATTGGTAAGAAAACTGCTGCCATGATTTTGGCAGAACTTGGGGATTGACTTTGAGTTACAAGAAACATATCAAAAATCTTGAAAGAAAGTATAGCGAAACTAACATTGCAAAAGATGAGATGCTATCTGATGAAACAGTACGTGAAATAAATGATACTTATGAAAAAAACCAACGCAAAAGAAGGATAGATGTTATATTAAACAATGTCAAAAACAAAGAAAGTATCAAAAAAGAAGTTCACAACATAGCTGACGAAATACCATACAAAGAAATATGCAAAAATTGCAAAGAATCAGTAGTGATCGCCATAGTAATATTATATGTGCAGCGAACAAGAAACCCACACTACCGGATCAATAGAACAGCATTATGGTCGAAGTATGATTTAACTTGGACGAAGTATAGTTTGATTGTTGAAAGGTTATTGAAGTGGACAAGAGAACAGAAAACGTTTATTAAGAATGATAATAAAGTAGATAATGAGGATTTTATAAGATGGTGATATAAATGAGTCATGCAGAAGAACAGTTGTATTATGCTTGTAGTAATTTTTGTAAGTCTTTTTTCTATTTGTTATGTGAAAAAGAAAAAATAAGAAGAGAATATCATTGGAGCGATTACGAAAAAGATAGAGCAATGGAATTTTCAAATGAACGATTGAATGACGCTTATTCAAACTTATTCAAAGCAATGGAAGATTTTGAAAATGATAAAAGAGGAGTCGTTGGTGAAAACAAATATAGGTTAGAATTAAGAAGAGGTGCGGAATGAAACATGAAGACGAATTTGGTGATGAATGGGACGAGTCTGAAGAGATGTGTTTTAATTGCGAACATATGCGTTATTTCACTGATGGATATTGTGATATGGAAATTTGTACCAAAGAAAAAGGTTTGAATTTTACAATTCCTACAAATTATTGTGATGATTTTAAAAATAGATGGTTAAAAAAATAAAAAAAAGCCCCACCTACCGAAGTAGATGGGGCGAAAAATGAGGTTATTTTATACTCGCTATTTCTCTTTTTAATTTACTAATGTCTTTCATCGTTTGATGTATTTCTTTGGGATTGACATTGTTTTTGTTTTGTAGTTCAAGTTCGCTTTCTTTTTGACGGAGTTTTGCTCTTTTAAGATTTAACAATCTTATATTATTATATACTTCTTTTGCAGACATTTTAATCATCTATGTAAATTTTCAAGGAACCAATCTGGATTTTTAGCTAACAAATTTCCTGCATCAGGCACTTCACACCACACACAATAATCTGAATTATTGGCTATGCAAGCTATATCTCTTGTGAACCAATTGTTTGTGCCTTTTTTCTTAAATCTGCCATAAACGTGTCCAGTACCGCTTTGCATACATTCTGTATGGATTACTTCCCAATCATAACCTAATGCTTCTGCCATATTGACTAAAAATTGTAATAGGTCTGTGCAGTTACCTTCTCTGTTGTCTATGACTTCTTTGTTGCTTTCTTGGTCATCAAAGTAGAATAAGTAGGTTACTTTGTCTTTTACCCAATCACAAACATCATCAAGGTATTTAGGTGTTATTCCTGTTTTTTGAACGAAGTAATCATAGACTACATTATGTGTTTCGGTTGGTTTGATTAGGTATTTACTATTGACATTGATTGTGTTTGGTAGTCTGCCATACTTGTCTTGGAATATCACTAATCTTGCAAACATAAACAGATAATCGTTTACACACATTTTGCGGTTAGGACTGACTGTTATATGGGTTGGAAGTTGGTGATGTTCTTCCACATACTTAACGAACCTTTTTGCCATATCGGTGAATTGGTGATTGCTGACTTGTCGGCTGAAATAATCCCCAGTATTGTTGGATTTGGCTTGGTCGATTTTTATTTTTTTAATGTCCTTCTTTGGATTGAGTATTGATTTTGCGAAGAAGTAACTCCAAGCAAGATTATATTTTATTTCATAGGTTTCTAATACTCCTTTTTTGATTTGTTTGGCTCTTGTTAGTATTTTACTATATTCGTGAACTGACATATTGTTTCACCTCTTTTTCTGTTTGTATAAGTAGTTATCTTCGTATTCGTTGCAAGTGTGTCGATTATTGGATAAGTATGGACACCATTTGTCTTCTTTCGTGCAACAATGTCTGTATACACAACCTTCGTGCCTATCGGTTTTCTTTTTAGCCATAAGACATCATTCCTTGTAGAATTGTACTAATTGACCGCTTCCAATAGCATCACCATTGCTATCAGAAACAATTGCAGTAACATCTGAAACATCTCCCTTTTGGATAATGTTTGGTGATGCAGTTAAAAGAATATCATTAGGATAATAATCATAATCGTGAATTTCCACATTACTTTGAAGACCATAATCATCTGAATCTGCAAAAAAAAGCATACTTCCCGCTTTGCAACTATTATAATTAATTGTAGCAATACCATTGGCATTTGTTGTTATAGTAACTTTATGTTTTCCATAAGTAACTCCTTCTCCCCCTGAATATTGTCTGTTGTATTCATAATTAGAAACATCTATCTGCCCCCTTTCACCTTGCGAGTCTTTATAAATTATTTTATTGTCTTCAAAGATTATCTTATTCCCATCAAACTCATACCTTGTCCAAGACCCGTTGTATAAACTAATTTGAGTATGAGTAATTTGAATATATGTTCCGCCCCTGCCTAAATGAATACAAGGCATTTCAGGGATTATTGTTGATGAAGGAGCTGTACTTATATCTAAAACAAACTCATTGTCCAAAGTAACTCCTACTTCATCAGATAAAATCCTTGTTTCAAAAGGGATACTTAATTCATTAGAGAAGGTTATGTCTTTATTCGCAACTCCTTTACCATTAGCAGTCAAAGTAGCGGTCAAAGTAGCAACATCGCTATTATGATAAGACAGAGTGGATTTATTCGTAACAAGACTTAATGATGGCTTCTCATATAATATTGCATTATTGGAGGAAAGTTTGATAGATTTTACTTCCTTATTGTTGATAGTAACTGTTTCTGCATTATCAAACATTCATACCACCTATACGCCAGTATATTTGACTAATTTAATAGTTTCAGAAGTATTATCAGTATATGTAACAACAACATCAACAGTAGAAGTATTTAACAAATCAGGCAAGTAATGCTTATGTCCAGCAAGAGAATATGCTCCAGTTCCATCATCTCCATCGTTAGTCAAATCACTTGTTTTTGTTGGAATGGTCGCATTACATTGCTTTGCACTTGGGTGAGTATAAGCATAGTTACATTGTTTGGCTGTTGGGTGGCTGTACTTATTCTCAAATGTTATTTCTCCAGTTGAATCATCTACAACAACATTCTTACCTTTGTAATTAGTTTGTGCTTTGTCTAATTTACCACTAATGTCTTGATGTTGTGTTAAATAGTTTCCTTTTGGTTGAGCATAATCTTCTACTGCTTTAACAGTTGGATATTTAGTTGTTGAACCAGTATCAGTAGATATGCTTGATGATTTGTTTGAATTATCTTCTTTGCCACTTATATCCTGATGTTGAGTGAGATAGTTTTTCAAGTCAGTAATTTCACTTTCAGTATGTGTGTGTGATTTGGGTGTGAATCGAGTATCATGTGTATCAGTTAAATCTGCTACATCAGTTGGAATAGTAATGTCATCAAGAATATTCTCATCAAGTTTAACCCAAGAATAAGAACCATCATCTTCAACAGTATAATAAGCATTGACTTTACTGTTCTCTGAAACAATGTATAATTTATTCATTGTACTTGCACTTGCAGTTCCTTTGTTATCTGTTACAACAACAAACTCTATGTTTGGGAAATCAGTAATATCTTCAACAAGATGAGTATGTCCAACATCTGATTTACCAGTAATGTCTTGGTGCTGTGTAAGATATGTATTCCCATCAATAGTTCCATCGTTTTTAACTAATCCACTTGTATTAGACTTTTGGATATAGTCGCTTAAATCTTGATGTTCGGTTAAGTAAGTTGTAGTATCTACTGTTCCATCGTTTTTTAATAAACCATTGGTGTTAGATTTTGCAACATAATCTCCCAAATCAGTAATATCACTTTCAGTATGTGTATGTGATGACTCCGCATAACTCTTCAAGTCAGTTATATCAGACTCGGTATGAGTATGATTTGCATCTGCATAATCGCCCAAATCAGTAATCTCTGACTCTGTATGAGTATGTGATTTCGGAGTAAAAGCAGTATCATCTGTATCAGTTAAATCCTTCACATCAGATGGGATGAATGGCTTATTATACAAATCATTATAATCACCACTAAATCCGCCACCACTGCCTCCTTTGCCGATTTTATCTTCTATTCTTTTCAAATAATAATTATCTGAATGTGTACCTTCTGTATCATCGTTTCCAGTCTTTTTTGCAATAGATTTCAAATATGCGTTGTTTGATTTCAATTTAATCTCCTCTTGCTAAATTAATTAAGTTTTCAACAAAACTATAATCCTCTCTACCAATATACTTATTATCTCTACGAACTTGAGTTCCAGCCCAAACAAAAATCTCCCCAAAATGCTTATTAATCGCTTCCACCATACTGTCCTCAATTAACTTCCATAATTCTTCTGCATCTTCAGGATATTGAACAAAACCTCCATAATAATGCAAATCATCAACATCAAAACCAAGTTCTTGTCCAATACTATAAACTTCTTCGTGATGCGGACTTTTCTCAATAACCCAATCATAATCTTCCAATTGGAGAACATCTAACTTCTCTGGGGAATAAGCATCTTTAATATAATCTGCTTCCTGTATCATTGGCGGAACTCTTTCAGTATCGAGAACTGATGGTGGGAAAAACAAAGCCATATAAGTGCCATCTTCATAAGATTTAGCAACTTCTCGCAGCTTCTCAGAATACTCACATAACTGTTGGTTAAGCCAAGCCATCACATCATGATTATAATCTTCAACCCATGAAGACCCGTACTCAGGCATATTATTTCCAAACTCGGAATAATACTTGTTTTTTGTAGCAGTGTCATAGAAGCAAGGTGCTTGCTCAGGTTCATCTTGTTCGTTCCACCACCACCAAGCTTCACCCATTTGCAAAATTGGTGGCATATCGTTATCGATAATAATATCAAGACATGCTTTACTAACTGATTGCATATAGGTAATCACATTATTGTTGCATGGAGAATAGAAAAATGTTGAAGGAACCCAACGAGTCAATGCGGGGTCTCCTGTTGCTGTTTTCTGACGCCAACTAACTGGGGGTTGCAAGTTCTCCATTGAAACAGATATGATTAATCTATCAACATCATTGGCTTTTAATTCTCGACTGTAACAATCAAGCCAAGCTTCAAATGCCTTGTTAAGCGGGACATTTGGATTTAATGTCATCTTCTCTGTTCTTGTATGGTCAAAAGAACTTGTGTCTATTGTATCCCCAACAGTACCTGATTTCTCATAGAAATGGCTTGCCCCAATATATAAATCAACCCAGCCAACATAACCAAGTTTTCGCATTTCCCTACAAACCCTAAAAGGATTTAAGTTGTAAAAGTCATCATATCCTTCGCACAACCGATAAATATGAGTATTTAACCTTGATTTCTCCTTACCAATATCCCCATTAGTAACTTCAATATTATAAACTTCACAAGAAAAATCAACATTATTAATAATTCTATAATTCCCATTATCCAAAGCAGGTTTCAACATCAACATTATAGAATCAATGTCAGTAACAGTAATTGGATTGCCGCCGCCATCAACTAAATTATCGAAATCAATTTCGACATGATTTCCAGTAATATAATCTTCCATTAAAGCATATGCAACAGTACCATTTGTCTTATTTATTGTAAGCACGCAAGGATTTGTTGTTTGTCCATAACCATCTGTCCAAGCTCTACAACCTGTCATATGATAATCAAATTCTAAAACAACACCAGTATAATCAGTATGAGTGCCATAAGTGATATATGGGTGGGTTATTAAATCTGATGAGTTCCAATATATCCCTATAAGGTCGCTATCTGTACGAAATGTACCAGTTACTGTAAAATTATCAACGTGTCCAGGAGGATACTCATCATTCTCACTGGTATTTTCACCACTTGTAATCGATGCTGAAGACTCAAAATTGTTATTAATAGTCCAACAATCTCCACGAAACAAAGAATACTTTCTATCGATTGTACTATCATAATTATCGAGAACACGATTTAAATCACGATAAATATTATTGATTTTTGCATCAACAACTTCTTCGGTAGGAACTTGGGCGAATTTATCATCAACTTCACCTTTCAAGTAAAATTCCATTTCATCAAACCAGGCGGGAGGATCATCAGAGTCAAGTCTTTCAAGTTGTTCCTTTGCAAACCCCAAATCAGCAAATATTCTGTCTATGTCTTTTCTTAGTTGAAACTCTTCTTGCGTCAATCTTCCACCACCGTTGGCAATATTGTTTTACATGTATCATCATGTCTTGCTTGACAATTATATCTAATACAATATCCGAAGTATTCATCGTGAGCGATGTAATCTCTGCATTTTCTACAAAAACGATTATTCATAGTTTATTGCTCCCATACATATATGTCTGCATCATCAACAGGTTGCGCTGACGAACTGAAAGTAGTTTTTTCTTTGTTTCTTCTTCTTAACAATTGCATTTCCCGTTTAATACGGAGATATGGTTCTATCTCTCCTAAACCAAGTGTTGTTTGAATTGTTGGCTTTGTTCCATTAGCATACTTAATTTGTATGCTTTCAATCGGTTTAATATCATTAAGATATTTGTAATTACTGATTACTTCCACATAATCGCCCAATTGGAGATTTGGAGCATAAGGTACTACAATCGTATAAGAATAATCAAACTCAGGATTATATTCTTTAGCGCTCCTTGCATTGAAATATGCTTCCTTACTTCCATTAATTTCAGTATTAGTTTGTAATACTGATTGCTCACCAAATTCCAGTAAAGATTGCGCTTCTCTCGTATCAACGTAACTATACTTGTTTTTACTGCTTTTATAAACCATAATACTACTGTTTCTTAAAACAGACACTGGGCTGCAACTAATATTACTCCATTCAAGTATATTGTTGTTATCTCCTTCAGTGGCTGTGAATGTTGGTTTTGTTCTCTTATCAACACTGAAAAGAATTACGTCGTCTTTACGATGTTTTCCGTATTCCATTGAGACTCTATATTTTGAAGCAGTAACAAGTTCTTCCATCATTGCATTTACTGTTTTACCGCAGCTTTGTAAGTCAGTAGGGTTTAATGCTGCTCTATCATCAAAAATAATTTGGTATAAATCCATTTTGCAGCTTGCATGGTCGTGATTGGATTTGTCATAAGCATACCAGTTAGTATCGGTTCCAGCATCATTGTTCTTTGCAAGTTTTGGAGCTATGAAACGAATACTGTGTAAGAATATGTCTCGGTTTGGTTCGTTGTCTGCAAAGTAATCTTTCATATCAATGCTGACTTGTCTTTGTGAGTTATTAACCCAATAAGCGGGCAATCCATTAATATCACTGTTGGTTCCCGCTTTCTGTGTCCAATTGATATAAATTTTCTTTTTCTTTGCAGACCATCTTTGGTCTGTGGAATAAACAAGTTCAATGAAAGCATTGAATGGTTTATCCTTATCATATCCGACTGTTGTGGTAACAGATGTTTTTGAAGTTGTGGATTCTCCTTTAACATTCACATCTCCAGCTCTTCCACCATTATAATTTGCAATGTTACCTTTGCTTTTTGGATTAGGTCTGTTAGAAGTTGGAACTAACCAAGAATGGAAACCATACTTACGATATGGGAAATCAACCCATTCTCCTTTCGCATTCTTATAAACAACACTTCTGTGATTGCTTGCAAGACTTGTAGCATACTGGAAAATCTTACAACCTACTTTTAATTTCTTTAATTCTGTGAATATAGCATCACTAAAAGCCCAACAATCACCTATTCCTGTTCTTTTCATATCAGAATAACTTGATGAAACTCCCAATTGATATTTGTACTTTTTAAGTTTTTTAGCAACATATTCGATTGCATTTACTGAAGCTTCTGTTGCAGCACTTGTTGGAACTGCTACCATGTTTCCTTTGTGAAGTTTAGTTTGTTCTGCTTGACTGGATTTAACTAATGGGGAAACAGATTTTAGTTTTGCCCATGGTGAATCCTTCTCGTTCCCTTGAACAGAATAATCACTATCACAACTATTGCAGGTGATTTCTGTTTCAATCGCTGCTACACCCCAACTTCTTTTAGAACCACCCCAACTTCCAGTAGTTACACAATTAGTGTCGCTTCTACAACTATCCCATACTAATACTCCTTCCTTCTCGCAATGAGGACAATAATTCTTAAATACTTGTTTATAATAAGTTCCATAACTCCCGCTGTCTTTTGCAGATGAGGTAGTACCAATAGCCATCAAATATTTTTTATCCTGGCTGACTCCACATTTACTGAATTTCTGCGCACCTGCTAAGCTGCCATCTGTACTGTCAGTATAATCTTCAGATGAATTTGACTTGGCTGGATCGCCTAATCCATAGGTCAGATGGAATGTTAGATTGTTTGTTTCGATTTCGTTATCAATTACTTTTTTTAGTTGTACAGGTTTTTTTGCTCCCGCTGCCTTCGCATCATAAAGTAGGAATGATTGTGGTTTCTGTCCACTTGGGTTGTTACGAAGAGTTATGTAATTATCATCTTCTTTTACTCTTCCATTCTTTACAACAATCTTTTTAATGTCTTTTTTCTTACCGAATTTGATTGAGAAACCTTTGTTGTATTTTTCCCCGTCCACAAGATAATTTTTCTTGATATTTGATTTTAATGTTATTTCATGAATATCGCACAAGTATTTCAGTGCTTGTCCATAAGAATTAAAGTTGATTGGTTTATTATATTCACTTTCACTTTCACTTGTAGTTCCATGCTGAATCAATAAACTATCCAATATGAATTTTGCTTCTCCGTCAAGCAATCTATCAGCACATGCGAATGTTATCCTTTCCCTGTTTTTATCTTCATTGATTGTGGATATGTATCCGCCAAATCGTCGGACCATTTCAGTATTTGATTGCTTGGCATTTTCTTTGACATAAATATTAACTTCGTCCATATAGTTGAAGTAAAATCCTGTCTTTGTTAAATCACATTCAAAGTCATTATCATATGCTATCTCAAATGATGCTTCAGCAGGTTTGACTTGCCCACTTTTACTAATAGTGGCTTCTGTGAAAGATAGGTTAGTAGTGGCAGTATCCAAGTTATCTCCACGATAAACTTTTAGTTTTCTAAATGCTAATCCAACAAAATAACAATTAACTGGTAACTCTAATGTTAAGGTATGTTTTCCTAATTCGTTTATGGAAACAAAAATAGTTTTTCTTTTGAGTATGTTTAATTCACCATCAAACTTAATGGTTTTACCATCTATTCTTTTGACTTTGTTTAATGTTGCATTGATCTTGTCTATTTGTTTTTGTGCTTTGGTGATTTCGCTTTCGTATTTAATAGCAATCTTTTTACTTGCGTTTTTCTTTTTAGACTCTTCAATTAAAAGTTTATTGACTGTTTTAATCTTTTTGTTGAGTTTTGCAAGTTGTGTTTCATATGAAGCAACATTTGCAACATTATTGTAAAGTTTTGATGATTTTTTTTCTGTTAATGATAAATCATATTCTCCAACGTAGTCTTTTGCATTACGATTTTCGTATAATACATCTATACGGTAATCCCCTGTTTCTTTGGCGTTGTATTCAAATTCTAATGTGAAAGATGTCTTGGAGTCTTTTGATTTGTAGACTTTTAAACTCCTATGGCTTGTTTTTGCATGATTAGTACCTTGTATGTTAAGATTTTTTGGCAAAAAGAATTTTGAGAGTTTGTGTTCATAACTGAAGATTTCTACTGAAATCTTTTCGTAGGTTGGTCTGATGACTTCTCTTGCATCATCAGTCCAATCTCTTTTATTATGTCTTCTTATTCCCATTATTTTCACCTTTACATTGTAAAGTTATCCATGTTGATGGTGGTTTTTTCTTCTACTTGGTTTAAGAACTCGTATAAAATATTTTGTGGTGCGTCTATATCTTCTTCGTTGTCAAGGTGTGGTGCTAATACTGTTACGTCGTTAGCCAGCAATGTTTTATTTGTTATTGATGATTTGGAAGGTCTAATAACTTGCAAATATCCTTCGAGATTATTAGTGTACAAATTCACATAAGCATTCCTGATAAAACCAATGTCTGTTTCAGTCAGCACTTCATTTGGAGCATGGTATGTTGTGAAAAACTCATCAGTAAGCATTATTTGAGTCATGTATAATGGATTATCGTCATCAACACCAATAGCCACTAACTCTATTTGAATTGTAGCTAAATCATCAAGAATATCGTTAGTTAGATAAATATTTGGTTCCACATATTCTGAGTAGGAACCATCTACAACCCATCGATTTGAAGTATATATTGGTTCATCGTTTACACTGTATAATTCATCGCCATGCACATCATAACCATGTATAATAAAGAAAACAACAGCATAATCTCTGCATTTCATATTTCCAATACTGAACGTTAATTCATTGTTGTTTATTCCAGCATCTTGTCTGGGAAACCAAATATGATATTCCATTTGAGTCATTGATATACTCTCCTATATTTTAAATTGTTGAAATTCAAGTAAACTTTGCCTGCTCCTTGTATTCCTATGAATGGGCAACCTTTGGAGTTTGTTGTTGGGAATGTTGCTTTTTCCACATCGTTTATGTAAACAGTAATTAATTTAGTTACTTTTGAGTATTTTACTTTCACTTTGGTTTTTGCTTTCAAAGTGATATTCGTTAATGCTCCAATACTGTTAATCTCATTCGCCCCACCACTTGTACTCCAAGAACCGAATGCAAGTTTGGTTAATACTGTTGATGCTGAAACAACTCTGAATACAATTGTCCAATTCTCTTCGGAATCTTCTCCATCACCTATTCCAAGCATTGCCATTTGGTTTGCTGCAATTGCTTGTAGTTTGTAAGCACTTTTCTGCTCTGTGAAATTTCCAGCAAGAACTCTGTAAAGTTTGTTTAATGTCATTCCATCGGATTGCCAGTATTGTGTTAAGTCTTCAATATAGAACTCATTGGAAGATTTATCACCACAAATAACTTCCATATAATGTGTTCCACTATTAGAACCAGTAAATTTATGATAACAATTACCATATTCATTAGAATATTCTACAAATAATTCGTTTGTGGTTTTATCTCGGAACAGGTAAGGTATTCCTGATGTGTCAAAAACTTCGTTCTGTTCCCAGTACCACCCTCGCACACTTGCACCAATGTCTATTGTATTGTCTCCAACAGTAATTTGATTGTCAATATCCCACAAACCGCCCATTAATCGTATTATTGGGAGTTTAACATCTTCTGACAAGTAATTCTTTGAATTAATTGATGCAGAAACATTGAATGAAGGGTAGTTCATATTTGCAATATTATGATATACAAATACTCCATCTTCATCAGTATTTCCCATTGAGTGAACATTAGAACTATTTACATTTATGAATGTAGCCACATTTTCAACTGGAGAATTGAAATAATCAGTTACTGTTGTTTTTAGGTTTGTTGCAAGATTGTTAAAGTCAGTATTGTCTGATAACACCATAATTGGTGTGTGTTCGACTAATACTTGGTATCCAACACTTATGTTGAATGATGTTGATGTTTCTTCGTTGTATTCATCGCCTTCAAAAACCAAATTAATAGTATGCAATCCGCTGTCCAATCCACCTGTGATTTGTAATGTTCCTGTTGCGACTGTTTCGCCAACGTCTAATGTTAAATCACCACTTCCAACAAGCACATCATCGGAATAAACTTTAATTTCTTTGATTTGTTGTAAATCATGTGTTTTACCACTTGTGAATGAAATAGGTAAGTTGATAGTAGTGTTTTTATCATATTGAACAACACTATCGGTTCTTTCGATTGTTGAAGTGAATAGGGCAGGCATTTCTTCAAATATAGTTAATATTGGTGATTTGCTTGGTAATGCTTTCTTACTGCCCAAATATCTTGCATAAATGTTATGCTCAATGCCATAACCCAAATGCAAAGTAACTGTGGTAGCAGAATTGTTAATACTCCAATCCAACATCTCATATTCGGTACTGTCAAGAATAAAAGGTATTGCTTCACCATTGTCATAGAACACTACTTTTGACTCGGCAATATCTCTGGTAACGTCTACTGTGAAATCGGCAGCGAAATAAGTGATGTGGGTTTTAACACGTGAAGACTCATCAGTTACTTCTACAAGACTTGTATCAGTAGTATGGGCATACCCTTTATCACCACTAATCTTATACACTTCTGTTTTTAAATTATAATCGTATTCTGTTGTAATATATGGCATTGTTTATCACCTTACAGTATAATTGAAACTTACTGATTTTGCATTGTAGTTTTTATCTCCAGCATATTTTGCTTTTCCTTTGATGTTTCCTTTGTGGTTGGTTAGTATGCCGATTTTTCCTTCTGCATTTGTCTTTTTGGTGGTGGTTTTCTTATTGACTGTTATTGTTAGTGTTTTGTTGGCTAATGGTCTGTTTTGTGGGTCTTTAAGTATGAATGCCATATACTTACCAACACCTGCCGAAGGTTTGTAAGTTAGTTTTGGATCATTCTTTACAATTTGGATTTGGTCTTCGGTTCGGCATAGCAATGTTTTGTTTCCTTCGATTTGCTTGTAAAATTCCCCTCGAATGACATATGTTCCCACTTCCCATCTTGCAAGTATGTCTAATGAGCTTGGCAAGTTTTGGAATACTTGTCCTTGTCTGTTTGTTGTTTTACTGAATGTGTGTGTTGGTGTAACAATTTCAATAATTTCGTTGCTTTTTGGGGAGCCATTAAGTCTTAATCTCCACACCCAATTTGGTGTGTCCATATACTTGAATGTTTTTGGAACTTTTGATGTGAGTCTGTATGTTCCTGTTCCGTTTTGTTTGGCGGTTATGTAGTGTTTGTTGCTTGTTGCTATTCCGATTTCTTTACTGCCTTTGAATATGGCTTGTAGTGTGTGTGGTTTGTTGTCTTTGAATTTTATTGCGAATTTGCCTGTTGTTACATTTTTTGATGGCATTACTTTGGGGTTTCCTTTGTCATCGACTATTAGTGAATCGTGTCCATCGATTTCGGTTGCTTTGTATACTGTGGCTTCTTCTCCATCGACTAATACACTTACCGCTTGGTTTAATTCTGTTAAACTATGTTCTCCCCCTAATACTGCAAGGAATTGGACAAATTCTGTTCCTACATCATAATCTTTATTTCTTAACTCAAATGTCAATAATTTTGCAGGTTCAGTTACATTCTCCGCTTCGGTTGGCACTTCAACATCTTCAATGGAAACAGGCACCAAAGTTACTGGTGTACTTACATTCTTTTTGAATGCTTGTATGTAAACATTTGAAGTGTTCTGAAGTTTTGTAGTGAGTTTTATAACTAATTTATGATAAATATCGTTTATTATGTATGACAAGGTTTTTTCACCCCTTTTTGATTTTTTAATAAAATAATGATAATGATGGTGGTGGAAACAGTGTATATTGCTCCAAGCAACTAACGATTGTCATGTTACCATTAGAGCAACAAGTACCGATACTTATGTTAAAGTTGATAATGGTACTGAAAGAGCATTAGGTTATGTTGTAGCATCTCCTACTGGTGTTGCTTTAAGATTACAAGGTGGAGCATCATTAAAATTCAAAAACTTCGTAATATATCCAATTTAAATCGGATATACTCTGAACTCATTATACTTCAAATTAGAATTACCATTTACTACAAATCTAATTCCTACTGGATTAACAAGTGAATGTGATTGATTAGATAGTTTGATTTCATCATCAACAATCAAATCATAATTATTTTCTCTTACAATCATTTTTACATTGTTATTTCCAGTAATATATGAACCAAATGACCTATCTAAATTACTCCCACCAGTAGATGTATTAAAGAATAATCTTGCACCAGTAGTTGATATACACTTAAATTCAACACATACAGGAGTTGTAAAATCAAAAATAGATTGCTCAGTCGGTGTATCAATAGCATATGCTTTTCCACTTGTTGCACTATTTTCTAATAGATTTCCTTCACTATCTGGTGTTG
>JAEEGL016095850.1_pt1 | contig 19830 bp, 16 predicted proteins | sample 9134231 | NCBI WGS metagenome assembly JAEEGL01 (sample SAMN16246548, study PRJNA631951) | gut metagenome | biome: gut microbiome; feature: rumen; material: fiber-attached | host: Bos | place: Iran: Karaj | collected 2018-10 | reverse complement strand
TTAATTAGTTACATTAGTTCCATTAGGCAAGGCTGGTTTATATTTCCCGGCCCTGAACCTCATCTGAGTTACGATTTTTATTATTCTGTCAGAAATCCTCTCGTTATCGGTTGATTGTCAAGAATTTCACCGTCTGAACGAAGATATTCTATAAAGCCACTTCCATCATTCATAAGATATTCAATTCTGAATACATCCCCTGTATTTACCTGGAATGGATAATTATTATATGGCAGATAATCAAGGGTTCCATAATTGCATACATCATTATAGGCATTTTTCAGGCGCCAGTATTTACGAAGATTATAATTACCATAGCCTGTTAAATTCTGCATTCCGCAGTATTCTGCTTCGTAAGTTTTACCAAGCAAGGTAAATGACTTTGTATCTTCAGAAGAAAGTGCAAATGGCTTAGGTTCGTAGTTCTCCGGGTGTTTCAGGATTTCCAGATACCCTTCTTCAATTTCTGGTAAAAACTCAAGCTGATTCTTATAACTGCCTAGTCTGTATTTATCGAGAAGCTCTGTAACTTCAGCAATTTCATCAAAGCGATTTTTTTTATCTAAATTAATACTCATTGCCACATAGGTATCATCAGTAAACTCTTTAAGAATATTGATTGTATTGGCACGGTTAAAAAGTTCAATGATATACATGTAAGGATTACCATAAGCCTGTTTTTCCATAATCTCTTTCTTTTCACCTGTAAAGCTCTTGCTGACAAGTTTCATGATTTCCTTGTTTTTTGCAATTTCATCAACAATAAACTGAGTCTGAGGATGAGACATTTCATGAATAAAGACATTAGTATCGAAGTAGCCGGTAGAATAATGAGGTTCATAATACATATCTTTACCATCTGCAAAGCAGGTTCCGTAATTGTTCGAGCCAATTATCGGAGAAACTGAAATAAAAACTCCCTTAACTTCTGTTCTGAAGTATTTTTCGTATGCTTTAATTCCTGTGATAATTGTTTCACTGTTATTCAAAAGAACCTGTGCTGCGCTTTCATAAACCGGAATCTGTGACTGGTAGAAGCTGTCGAAATCTGTAGCGTCATAAAAATCAGAAAGAATCTTTATCATCTTTTCCGGATCACCACAGCGTTTCTGAATATTTTCCTTTAAGATTTTTTTATCTGTAATTCTTAAGGAATGGCAGTCTGGATTTGTATATACGGCCATATTTGCAAGTGCATCATATGCAAAGCCTGACTTTTTCAATTTCTTAAAATATGAAATTGCCTTTACTACCCTTTTATCTGAGCTATAGCGGCTGAAGTAATTGTCGTAGGCAGAATAATCTGTATACTGATCGTTATATTCTTTATAGCCAGCCAGATGGGCAATAGTTGCAATACATTCGAAAGATTCACGGGCTCCAACTGAAATTTTGTCATTAAGTTGAACTCTGTACTCAGAAGTTTTCTGGGCTGCAAGCGGTGTTGTGACAAAGGCTGTGAGTGCTAAAAGCGCTAAGATAGTTTTTTTCATTTTGAAATCTCCATTTTTTTATATCTTTTTTTATATATTATAACAAATTAGTATCATTAAGTGTTACGCTGTTTTACGCCAGCTGACTTAGTTTTTCGCGGATAAATTCAGATTTTTCTTTAAGTCCTATTTTTCCAAGTTTTATGAAAATAATATTTGGCAAAGACGGATTAAGCCTTACGGTAGACGGATTGTCTTTAATTAACTTCAAAATTTTATCAACAGATAAAGTCGAAACCTGAAGAAATTCAACTGCAACTTCGCCGTTTTTTTCTTTGATTGATTTTATTGCAAGCTTTTTACAGATTATACGAATTTCAGCAAGTGCAAGCAAACTGGAAACTTCTTCAGGAATAGGACCAAAACGATCAGACAATTCACCAAGAACTGCATCGAATTCTTCATCTTCTGTAACAGCTGCAATCTTTTTGTAAATCTCCATTTTTATCTGAGGATTAATAATATAGCTGTCAGGAATAAAGCCCGTATATTCCAGTTCCATAAGAACTTCATTCTGTTCCTTGTAATCATTCTGTAAAGTCAGACGATTAACTGCATCATTTAAAAGCCGCATATACATATCAAATCCAACGGAATAAACATCTCCGGACTGGTCGCGTCCCAAAAGATTTCCGGCTCCGCGAATTTCCATATCCTTCATTGCAATTTTAAATCCGCTTCCAAGTTCTGTAAAATCGCTGATTACCTGAAGACGCTTCATAGCAACTTCTGAAAGTGCTTTATTTTCCGGATACAAAAGATATGCATAGGCCTGTCTGTCGCTTCTTCCTACCCTACCTCTTAACTGATACAACTGAGAAACTCCGTACATATCTGCACGGTCTATAATGATTGTATTAACGTTTGGAATATCAATTCCGTTTTCAATAATTGTTGTTGCAATAAGAACATGAAAACCGCCCATTTTAAATCTCTGGAAAATATCTTCCAGCTGTGTTGCAGACATTTGTCCGTGAGCAACATCCACAATTACTTCCGGTACAAGAAGTTCAATTTTATGACGGATTTCTTCAAGAGATTCAACGCGGTTATGAAGATAAAAAACCTGGCCTCCGCGTTCAATTTCTTTTCTAATTGCGGCAGTTACGCGTTCTTCGGTAAATTCATCAACAACAGTTTCAATCGGCTGACGGTTCTGAGGCGGCGTTGTAAGAAGACTCATATCACGTATTTTTAACAGGCTCATATGAAGCGTTCTTGGAATTGGAGTTGCAGACATTGTAAGACAGTCAATGTTATTTTTCATAACCTTAAGCATTTCCTTGTCTTTTACACCAAAGCGCTGTTCTTCATCAATAATCATAAGTCCAAGCTTTTTAAATATAACGTCTTTTTGAATAATTCTGTGAGTACCGACTATAATATCTATTTTACCGTCAGCAAGCCGCTGAAGTATTTTCTTCTGTTCAGCAGGAGCTACAAATCTTGAAAGCCGCTCAATTTTAACCGGAAAGTTTTTAAAACGTTCCCTGCAGGTTTCGTAATGCTGTTCACAAAGAATTGTAGTCGGCGCAAGGAAGGCAACCTGTTTTCCGCCCATAACGGCTTTAAAGGCAGCGCGCATTGCAATTTCGGTTTTTCCGTAACCAACATCACCGCAGACAAGACGATCCATTGGAACAGGTTTTTCCATGTCATCTTTTATTTCCTGAGTTACGCTGATCTGATCAGGCGTATCTTCATATGGAAATGCAGCTTCAAAGGCAGCCTGCCATTCTGTTTCTTTAGGAAAAGCATAGCCCACGGAAGAAAGTCTTCTTGAATATAAATCAATAAGTTTCTGTGCAATATCTTCTACAACTTTCTTAACTTTATTTTTACGGTTTTCCCAGGATTTGCTTCCAATTCTATCAAGCCGTGGATTATCGCCTTCATTTCCGATATAACGCTGAACCATATTAACCTGTTCAATCGGAACAAAGGCAATTTCATTATCTGCATATTCAAGCTTAATATAATCCCGTTCGTTACCAAAAGACTTTACCCTTTCAATTCCATGAAAAAGACCGATTCCCCAGTTTACGTGTACAACATAATCGCCTGGCGTTAAATCAACAAAGGTATCAATTGCCTGGCTCTTTGCTTTATTAACTGATTTTGGAATATATTTTCGTCTTCCAAAAATTTCGTTTTCCTGAATTACAAGAAGCTTTAATTCAGAAATAGAAAAACCTGCAGAAATCTGATTTGGAATTAAGGTTACCGGATAAACTGAATTTTTACCGCCCTTCTTTACAGATGAAGTTTCTGAATCGGAATCGGCTGCATTATCTAAATCAATAAATTCCTTAAAGATTTCATGAATACGCAGCATCTGATTTTCGTTATCTGTAAAAATATAAATCTTCCAGCTGTCGTCCTGAAGCTTCTGAAGTTCTTCCTTCATGAAATTTATATTTCCAAAAAAGCTTCGTTCACTTTGAGACTGTGCATTTATATACTTCTTTTCATTTTCTTTTATGATTGTACGGAAATAAATTCTGTTTTTAAATAAGCTTTCGGTTTTATTAAAATCAAAAAAAGCCATACCGGGAGGTAAAACAGGAAATTCCTCGCGGGCCAGTCTGTATAATTTTTCGGTTTCGCGTTTTAAAACCTCTTTTGAATTTTCAAGTTTATCGTAATTTATAAAAAACGAAACGGTCGAATCGTCAAAATAATCTTTTACCGTATAGACTTTGTCCTGCGTTAACTGAAAGAAAAATTCTTCACCCTGTGCATTAAAAGTTGTACTTAAAGCAGAAAGAATTCTGTCCTTTTCTTCCAGCGCTTTTTGTGTAAACGGCAGATGAACCGTACTTTGCAATACTTCATCAATTGTATTTTTTGACTCATCAGATTCCTGTGCCGAAACTGAAGTTTTCTGATATTCGTCAAGCCTTTCTTCCGCTTTCTGAATAAGTTCTTCAGTCCACAAAATTTCTTTCATTGGATAAATCAAAATCTTTTCGAGAGATTTTATTGTGGTCTGATTTTCTGCAGAAAATTCTTTAAAGCTTTCAATACGGTCAAAATCAAAAAGAATACGGACAGGGTTATCCAGACCTGGAAGAAAAATATCAAGAACTTCTCCCCTTAAACTGAACTCCCCTCTTACGGCAACTTTAGAAACTCTTGTATACTGCATTTGAATAAGCCGCTGAGCAATTTTTGCAGTATCAAACGAATCGCCTTTATGAAGTGTAAAGCACTGACTTTTTATATATTCAGGAGACGGCAGCGGCTGTAAAAAAGTTTTTTGAGTAAAAATAAAAATTCTTGGTTTTGAATTGATTGAAAATTCATTTTTATTTGCCATTTCACTTAAAACAGCAGCACGTTTTCCAAAAATTACTGAACCTAAAGAAACACTTTTATAAGAAACAGTTCCCCACGACGGGAAAATAAATTTTTCAATATCAAAATCATAACCTTCAAAATCCGTATAAAGAGCAACGGCTTCTTCGTCGGTAGGAACAACAATTACAAAATCATTTGAATACGAATAAAAATCAACATCTTTTTTAGAAGAATTCTGATACTGAATTTTCTGAAGCGTAAAACTTTTTGCTCTGGAACATATTTCCCAAATTAAAACAGAAAGAAAACTGCCGTTAGCATTTTGAATCTGAGCAAGATTTTGTGGTGATTGTAAAGAATCAAAAGTATCATTAATACATTCTTTTACGCTTGAACTTGTGTGAAATATTTCTTTTATAGTAGTTAATGATTTCATTTAATCTTCCGATAATAATAATGAGAAATTTTAAGCAAGTAAAAATGTTTAAAATTCTTTCGAACAAAAAAATTATTGTTTTGGAGAATATTTTGAAAACCCGAAAACTTTTTTTTATTATATCGTTTTTATTTGTTTTTGGACAGATAGCAGTTTTTTCACAGACTACTGAAGAAGACTCATCTGCCGTTAAAAATGATTTTACAAATGCCAGTGTTTCTATAAAATATTACAACAGGACAATTTACTATCCGGAAAATTCGGAAGATAATCCGATTCTGGTTCACGTTACAATTAAAAATAATGGTTCAGAAACATTAAGATTCAAGCTTGCAGATGACCGAATGTTCAGCATGGATTTTAATGCACTTACTGTAAAAAACAAGTCTTTGCCGCTTACAGAAAATATCAAGGAAAAAAGAACAACAAATCAGGTTGTTTACTTCAGGGAAATTTCAATTGAACAGGGCGAAGAATATTCTTTTGTAGAAAATGTAAAGGATTTTATTAGCATTGATGAACCTTCTGTTTATTATCTCGAAGCTTCTTTTTATCCTGAACTTTATAAATCAAAATATATAAGCTTAAAATCAAACAGACTTACTCTTGAGATCCGCCCTTCTCCATCTTCTTCTGCTTCTAATTATGTTCCGGTAAAATATCAGACTGTAGAAATTCTTGAACCTGAAGCAATTTCTCCGGATAAGGTAATTGAGCAGACAATTGTAGCAAGACAAAAATCACTTTGGGATCAGTACTTTTTATATCTTGATGTAGAAAGTCTTTTGCTTAGAACTCCTTCTCTTAAGAAAAAATATAACACAGTTTCTGCAAGCGAAAGAGAAAGAATGATTGAAGCCTTCAAAGCAGATTTAATGCAGGCAAAAATTGAAAACGATATTATTGCAATTCCACAGAGTTTTGAAATTGAAAAAACAACTTATTCACCTACAGAAGGAAGTGTTTCTGTAATTGAATGGTTTAAATACACTAATTATACAGAAAAGAAACGCTACGTTTATAAAGTTCGCCAGCGCGAAGGTGTATGGAGAATTTATGATTATACTGTAGTAAATCTTGGAACTGAATAAATGAAAGCTGTTCTTATTTGTGAAGATAATGAAAAACTGAATAAAATCTTTCCGCTTCTGCAGACAAAAGGTTACGATTTAATAGTTTATAAATGGTTTTTAAAAGCCATGGACAATCTTGAAGAAATCAAACCTGATCTTGTAATTTTAAGCGCGAAGGATTTTCCACGCCACTGGAAAACTCTTGTAGGCTTTCTTCAGGGTGTAGACAGCAATACAAAAATCTATCTTTTTGAAGCAGAAGAAATTGAAAATTCTGAAAACGAAAAAATCAATGCTTTTAATTGCGTAGAAATCTGCAGCAATGATTTTTCTTCTTTACCGGAATTGCAAAACAAAAACAGTAAAGAATGTAAGGTTGATAATGAACCGACATTATACCCTGCAATTATTACCGAAAAGTCATCCGGTAAATTTTATTTTACAGATGTCTTTATTAACAATGATTCAGATATTTGCTGCAACGAAAAAATTAATTTTGACGGAAATGATTTTATAATTTCTTATATGGATAAGGAAGAAAACTGTTTCTCTCAAAATGTTTCTTTACTTAATAATTCTGAAAAGGCTTTATTCCATGAAAAAGAATAAATCAAAATCTAAAGAAGCCAAATTCTTTTGCGAAAGCTGCGGTTCAGAAGTTCCAAGAAATGCAAGAACCTGCCCTACCTGCGGTAAATTCTTTGCTTCTGTAAGATGCCCAAAATGCGGTAATACAGGTTCAAATGATGATTTTAAAAATGGCTGTCCTATTTGCGGTTATGCAATTAATCCCGAAAGCTTATATGGCGGCGGCTCATACGGTAATTCATCATCTTTTAAAAATATAAAAAATAAAAAAACAACTTCCTTTTTCCTGAACAGAAATCGCAGTAAATCATCAAATGGAAAAAGAACATATTCAGATTCTTCACTTCCTGTATGGATTTATATTGTTTCTGTCGCAGTTCTGATTATTTTAATTATAGGCCTTTACAGCTGTTTATAATTTAGAGTATATAATGTAAGGATTAAATTTTTACCCGAGAGGAGACTTGAACTCCTATGACCGTAAGGACACTTGGACCTGAACCAAGCGCGTCTACCAATTCCGCCACCCGGGCATAAATGATATTTTTATATTAATGAAAAACTATTCCATAGTCAATATAAACAAAAAAGAGATAAAAAAGAGAAACTCTGTATTTATTTAAACTTTGAGCACTTTTTGCGAAGCAAAAATGCTTAAATAAAAAGATGGCTTATAAGACATCTTTTTATTATGCATTAAACCAGTTCGCCGCAGTCTGATCTGCAAGCTGCAATAAAATCACAAGTGGATTCTGCAAAAAGTTTGAATAATTAAATTTTTCGCTGTCAGATAAATCAGAGAATCCCATGTGACGGCTTACAGCTTCTATTACCATTCTGTTTTGAATCATTTCGGGCATAATTTCAAGCATCATTAAAACAGATTCATTGCCGTGGCCTAAATTCCTGTTTTCGCTTTTTGTTTTATAAAACGGCTGTTTTACCCAGTTCCCGCTTATATCCTTAACATTTCTGTATTCAACACCGTAAAAACCGGTCTTGCAAAAATCGTGACATAATGCTGCAATAAAAATATCTTTTGCAGATATGCATGTGTTCATTGCCTCAGATGAATACTGTTTTCCTTCAGGACTGGTAAAATAATTATCAAGAACAGGTTTTGCAAAAACAAGACTCTGTTTTATAACCATCAATGTATGCAGGGCAAGACCGCCTTTAAAATTTCCATGAAATCTTGTAGAAGCTGGAGCCGACCAGAAATCGGTTTTATCAAGGAAATCTTTAAGCGCTGCAGAATTAGAGCTTTCAGGAATAATATAATCAATCATTGCTTCATAGCATGGTTTTAAAGATTCCTGCACAAAAGTGCCGCTTTCCTGGTAAGGAGAAAATTCATTAAAAATATCCAGCAATTCATTTACGTCAGTATATAAGTTCTGCTTTTCTTCTTCAGTCATAATTAGAATCCCAAATCTTCGCCAACTAAAATAACTTTAATGCGTCCCTGAGGTCTGCAAAATCTTGTTTCTACCATCTGTGCACAAATACTCTGAATGGAATTACAGTTATAACATGCACCTGTTTTACAGCATGGTGTGTCTAAATTAAATCTCTGTGCATTTACCGGAGCCGTATAATTACGAACCTTGGAATATGCTGCATTCATATCTTTTACAACTTTATTCATTCCGGCAATAATTAAAACATATTTCGGACCGAAACATAAAGCAGCTACCCTATTTGCATGTCCGTCGATATTATATAATTCACCGTCTTCTGTAATTGCATTGCTACTCATTAAGAAAGTATCGCACAAAAGACCTTTCTTCATAAGTTCTTCGCGTTCTTCCGGAGTTTTTGCAGAGTCACGGTCAATCAAAAAATTACCGCGTTTTTTTAATTCATCCTTTAATCCAATTTCATCAATAGTTACGGAACCGCCCCAGGAAATTGAATGAGTAGAAGGAATTAATTCAAGAGCCTTTTTTAATGCTTCTGATTTATTTTCAACATAATAAGCTTCAAAATGTTTTTTATTTAAAGCTTCAACAACTTTTGAGCCCAAAAGGGAATTTCTTTTAAAAATTGCTTCATTCATACAAACATTATAACAAAGCCCATTTCAAAAGTCTATTTTAATTCATCCATTTATTCCAGAATTGTAATTTCTACACGGCGATTTCGTGCCCTTCCTGCAGAAGTGTCATTAGAAGCAACAGGCTTTAATCCTCCGCTTCCCTTGCATATAAACTGTTCAGGCTTAATTCCAAAAGCAGATAATTTTTTTGCAATTGATTCAGCACGTTCATAAGAAAGCTTTAATTCTCCATCCGGATTTCCAACAGACGCTGTGTGACCTTCAATTAAGAATTTTGAATTTTCAGCCTGCTTCAAAATTTCTGCAATATCTGCAAGGCGTTCATTTTCTCCGTCGAGAAGTTTTGCACTGTCGGCTTCAAAATGAAGGTCTTCAATTATAAGTTTAATTCCGCTTTCTGTAGTTTCGAATTTTAAGTTATTATATTTTGCAGGAATAGAATCAGCGGAAGATGTTTTTGTGCTGCTTTGTGAGGAACTTTTTGCACTTTCTGAAGAAGTTTTTACAGTGCCCGAAGCTATTTGTCCGTTATCAAAAGCATTTTCCACGCTGTCTGTATTTTTTTCTTCCTCGCGTGCAATTCTCCTTAATGCCGGAATAATTTTGTCATGATTTACAGCCGGAGGATATTCAGTAAAAAGAGTTATAGTTCCCTTATACTGATAATAATTTCCGTCCGTATAAAAAAATGTTTCATCAACTGTATCGCGGATAACAAGTGCAGTTCCATTTTTTTTGCTTACATACATTGTTGCACTGTGAGCTCCTGTTGCACTTTCAAGCTCATAGTCTCCGCCCCAGTCCATAATATTTACTTTGCCAATAATTCCATAACGGGTTGCCCATTTAGCAGTAATTAAATAAACCTCTTCATCATGATACATTTCATCGCCGACATAAGTATACTGAATCTGAAGAGGAAGCCTTGTTATAACACCCTTATCAAGCGGATCAATTATTCTTACGGCAGAAGCTGTCCAGGAATCTCCTTTTTTAATTTTCTGGGTCGTAAAAGAAGGAAAACTTCTAAAACTAGGATACCCGTTATCTTCAATCATTGTAAGATTTCCTTCGTTATCAATCGTAAAGCTTGCAGGAATTGCCCTATGAATTCCGTCTTTTACAAGCTGCTGATTATGCTTTGTATCTTTATTAACATAAAAATTTCCTTCATAAATTCGCTGATTATCCTTAAAAACAGGAATTATAAATGACGATATTTCGCGGCTTTCAAGACCGACATATTTTCCGTTTTTATAAAGCCTTAAATCCGTTCTTTCCGTAAGAATATAATTATGTTCGCCGCTATAAGATATCTGAGAAAGCTGCTCATTTAATTCATCAAGCGGATGATTAATTGCAGACTGAGCAAAAAGTGCATGAATTAATGTATAAAATGTAAGACAGAATAAAAGATTTCTTTTCATAATTAAATTATCGGTATGTATTGCCCCACATTCAGTTTTTCTCTATAATATAATTCATTTTTATTCAGTTAAAAATGCGATGCACTTTTGTGCGGTTCAGTTCATGTAATGGAGAACGTCGATGTCGGAAAAAGGCACCAATCAGTATTACATTACCAGACAGAATTCCACAGAATCTAATGCCCGCAGCTATCCGCGAAAGTTTCCATTCGCGATTGCTAAATCCAAAGGCTCGTGGGTTGAGGACGTAGAAGGAAAGAAATATCTGGATTTTTTGTGTGGCGCGGGAACTTTGGCACTCGGTCACAATGACGATCAAGTAAATCAGGCAATGGTAGAAATGCTTACCAACGGTTCGCCTCTTCACACACTTGATATTACAACCCCTGTAAAAGATGAATTTACTCAGACTCTTTTAGATTTGCTTCCATTTGAAATGGGAAAAAATTGTAAAATTCAATTTTGTTCTCCAAGTGGAACAGACGCAACCGATGCAGCAATTAAGCTTTGCAAAACTGCAACCGGCCGTTCAAGTGTAATTTCATTCGCAGGCGGTTACCACGGAATGGGACAAGGCCCGCTTGCATGTATGGGAAATTTACATGCAAAAACTCAGGTACACGGATTAATGCCTGAAGTTCACAGTTTTCCTTATCCTTATGAATACAGAAATCCGTTTGGATTAAAAGGTGAAGACGGTGTAAAAGCCTGCTGCAATTTTTTTGAAAGAACCTTAAAAGATCCGGAAAGCGGAATTACGCTCCCAGCCTGTGTAATTATGGAAGCTATACAGGGCGAAGGCGGCGTTATTCCGGCACCAGTTGAATTCCTTAAAACAGTAAGACGAGTTACAAAAGAACTTGGAATTCCTCTTATTATGGACGAAATTCAGTGCGGAATGGGACGCAGCGGAAAATTATTTGCATTTGAATACGCAGATATTGTTCCGGATGTAATCCTTATTTCCAAGGCAATCGGAGGTTCTCAGCCGCTTGCAGTTGTTGTTTACGACAAAGAACTCGATAAATGGACACCAGGAAGCCATGCAGGAACTTTCCGCGGAAATCAGCTTGCAATGAAGGCCGGAACAATTACCCTCAAAAGAGTTTCAAATAAAGAGTTTCTGGACGAAGTAGCTAAAAAAGGCGACAGAATCCGTAATAAACTCCGCGATTTACAGAAAAAAGTTTCTATTATCGGCGATGTCCGAGGAAAAGGCTTAATGGCCGGAACTGAATTTGTAGATCCAAGAGGCGAAAAAGACTGCATAGGCTCTCTTCCCGCTTCCGGAGAAATTGCCGGAAAAGTTCAGAAAATGTGCTTTGAAAACGGACTTATAATTGAAAAAGGCGGAAGAAACGGAGCTGTAATGCGCTGTTTGTGTGCCCTGAATATTTCGGATGAAGAATTATCGCAGGCCTGGGACATTTTTGAAAAATGTGTCATCGCTGTAGATAAAGAATATAAATAAAATTCGGGCGTGTCTGCCGTAAAACGGCAGACCGGGCTTTCCAGAGTTCCGCTTACGCTCCATTCCAGACTTTCCGTAGGAAAGTCTGGAACAGCCCTTCGGGCTGCTCTTTCAATCCCTCACGCAAGGTTAAATAATGAATCAGTACTTTCTCACTTCAGATAATAATTCAAAGCAGGAATATATAAAGCTTATAAATGAGACGGCACAGGCAATTGCAGACTCAATTACAGACAACAAAGCATATATCGGACCAACTCCCGAAGAATTAAAGAAAATCATAAAACAGGATTCAATTTTACCGGAAAACGGCCTTGGCTGGGAAAAAGTATTTGAACTGACCAAACAGAAAATTCTTCCGAACCTTTTAAGAACAACTTCAACAGACTATGTTCCTCACCTCCACGGACCAGGATTAAAAGAAACAATTGCCTCCGAGCTGATTATTTCAACCTTCAATCAGTCAATGGACAGCTGGGATCAAAGCCCCGTAGCAACAGAAATAGAAGTAGAAACAATAAATCATCTTTGCAAACTTTACGGCTACAACGAAAATTCCGACGGAGTTTTTACAAGCGGCGGAAGTCAGTCTAATCAGACTGCAATAATTCTTGCAAGAGACTGGTTCTGCAACGAAATTCTTAAATATGATGTCAAAAAAAATGGACTAAATGAGAAATGTTCTAAACTCAGAATGTACACAAGCGAGATTTCGCACTTTTCAATGGAAAAATCAGCGCACATTCTCGGGCTCGGCTACCAGGCTGTAGTAAAGGTTCCTGTAGACAGCCGCAAAAAAATGGATATCTCTGCCCTTAAAGCCCTAATTCAAAAGGATAAACAGGAAGGAAACATTCCTTTTTTAATCGTAGGAACAGTCGGAACAACAGATTTTGGAAGCATAGATCCATTACACGAACTGGCCGAAATTGCCCGCGAAAACTCAATGTGGCTTCATGCAGACGCTGCCTATGGTTCGGGAGTAATAATGTCCGACAAATATAAAGAACGTGTAAGTGGCCTGGAACTCTGCGATTCAATCACTGTAGATTTCCACAAAATGTTTTTAATGCCAATTTCCTGCAGCGCAGTACTTATTAAAGATGCACGCGATTTTGACGCACTTACAATTCATGCAGATTATCTGAACCGCGAAGAAGATGAAGAAGACGGTTATACAAACCTTGTAGACAAATCTCTTCAAACAACAAGACGCTTTGATGCACTCAAAGTATGGACAAGCTTTCAGGTACGCGGAAAAGACGGCTGGAATACAATTATAAATACCGCTCTGGAAAACGCTCAATATTTTTACAATCGTTTATCTATGGACAAAGACTTTGAGGTTATCTGCGAACCGGAAATTTCTTCTGTAGTTTTCCGCTATAAGGGTAATTTAGACAACAAACAGGCAGATGAAGTAAATAAAACAATAAGAAGAACTCTTCTTCATAAACATGGTATTGTTATCGGGCAAACTGTAAGCAATGACAATGTATGCTTAAAATTTACATTATTGAATCCGCTTATTACGCATGAAAAAATTGATGAAATTATGGATTTAATAAAAAAGCTTGCTTAATTTACGAAGAAAGGCCTGCAGCAGATATTATAAACTTATTTTTTCTTATTTTTCTTAACCGGAATGATGGTAAAGTTAAAGTTTTTCTCTGTTTCCATTCCGCTTTCAAGATTTACGTCCCAGATTAAACTGTGAACAGTTGATTTCTGTACTTCTTTTAAATTTCCCTTGCAGTCAGGAGCCTTATAGCTTACAGGCGAAACAAAAGCACCGCATTTTTCATTTGGTTCAAAAACAAAAGAAACTCCGTTCTTTATATCTGAAAATCTGACTGCAGTTAAATCATTCAAAATCTTTTTTGTATGCGAGTTAAAATAATTAATTTTAGTTACAGTTGCAGTTTCTATCTCGTAATAATTATCAAGCTCCGAATTACAGAAAGTAGATTCAACGACAAATTTAGCTTTAATCGGAGACTTGCTTTCATTGCGGATAAAATACTGAACATACATACCGGTTGAATTAATTATGTATTTTTTAATAAGCGAAACTCTTTGTTTTGTAGAAGTTAAAACAGCATTTGCCTTTAAATGAATTTCAAATTTAGACTGCGAAAATTTAATTTCCGTATAACGTATTTTAGAGAAAACACCTTCCAGGCTGGAAGCATTTTCTGTATAAGTTGCAAATTCTTCGGCAGATAAAAGATGATCAATAAAGAATCCGCGTTTATATTTATCTTCAAAGCCGTCGTAATCCAATGGGCGCGAATTATTGTCGCAGTAATTTATTGAAGGCTTATATAATTCAAGTTCCCCTACTGCACCGCCAAGCTTTGAAATGAATGCATAAAAATTCTTCATGCGGCATACATATTCTTCAAGGCCGTCTCCGTCGTAATCAAAGCAGTTTATAGATTCACAAAGCTTTGGATCTTCATGCAAAATCTCTTCTACTTCGCCAAGAAGCTTATAAGACTGCGAACGAAGGTTAAATTCTGTTCCAAAACATTCCTTAGGACACAAAAGGTATTGTCCCGACTGAGCCTGGTAAAGTTTTTCTCTTGCAATCTTCTTTTTAATCTTATCTTCTTTGTATAAATTAATTAAATTGCTCTGATACAAAAGTCTGCTGTTAAGAATTTTTGCGGCAGGATAATACTCAAGAACGTCATAAATATTTAAATTACAGTTATTCTTTAATATTTTTGCCCTGTTTTTAGTCTGCGGCAAATCAAACAGCTTTTTATTAACGCCAGAAGAAATATAAGACGGAACCAGAATCTTATCTGCTTTTTCGTAATGCATTGGAATTGAGGTTACAATATTTGCTTCGGGCTTTTCCGTAATATAAGAATCAAAGGCTTCAAAAAACTTTGCATTAATTAAATCAGAAAGTTCCTGAGCACATAAATTTATAAAAACAATTCTATCCGGAGAACTCTGGTAAAAATCATCTTTTCGTATTGCAGAAGCAACTTTAGAAATGAATGAAGAAATAAAATCATCGCAGCTTATTTTTTCCGGGCTTTCATATGTATAAAAATCACTAAGGTTATAAGTCGGATAAATCTGTGTGTATTTTCCAAGGTCGGACATAATGATTGGCAGAAAGCATCTTTTATGTTCAGGAATTAATGAATGATCCAATGTAATATAATCAATTCCACAGGTATGAAGATTGTTAACCAGCGAAGAATCCCATATATCGTTAAAAAGAAAAATTCCTCTTGGACGTCTTCCAAGAACCTGTCTTGCTTCTGTTGTAAATTTATCTATCTGCGCATTTCTGTCTGCAGAATTTAATAACGGGAGAATAGGATTGTAATATCCGGAACCAATAATTTCTATCTGCTTGTTGGAAATAAATTCTTTTAAAATTGAAATTACTTCTTTCTTTTTTTTGTTATAAAAGGATAACTGAGGGCCTGTAAAAGAAAAAGCAAATTTAAAATTGGGATGAGCGTAGAGGAACTTAACTAAGGGGCGTGTGCAGGAAGAATAAAAATAATCTTCGGATGTTGCATTCAGGCTTACGTTGAAATTAAAACAAATGTGAATTAATCCCATCTCAATCGCATCAGACTCCCACCCGATCCGAAAATGTTCTCCTCTCTTCTAGTCTCCCCTAGACTATTCAGATTTTTTAAATTTTTTATTCAGGAAATTTGCGCTAATTTCCTGAAATTGAATTTAGAAATAAGTTGATTCTTCTTATTATTTTATAACAAATCTCCCATATTTTAAAGCCTTTTTTTGTTATATATTGATTTTTTTCCTGGCTTTCTGTTATACAGGATGAATCTGAATTTCCATTTAATGCGGCGGCACAGGTTACCGTAACATTTTCGTTTTTAGGAACGAGCTTAATAATTTTCTGAGGACATGCGTCTATACAGCAGCCGCAGCCACAGCAAAGATTACGGTTTACAATTGCAGTATTATTCTTTAAGGAAATTGCCTTTTGAAAACAAACCTTTACGCAGTCTCCAAGGCCAATACATGCATAAGCACAATCTACGCCTGAACCTCTTAACGACTTTTCCATTAAACAGGTATGAGCTTCATTTATCTGCGGCCTTGCTAAAGAAAATTCTTTATGCATATGGCACATAACGACCGCTTTTTTATTCGTAACTTCCGGAGATTTATTCATTGGAAAATGATAATTCAATTCAACAAAAGAAATTACAGGATCTTCGCCATGCGTTGTATTTGTTTTAGAGATTGAAGGCAGAAGCATATAAAATGAGAATGCAATCAGAATAGCAAGCGCAAGAATTATTAAAATCAAAAGAATTATTCTTAAAATCATTTTAAAACTCCTTTATTAAGCCATCCAATATCCCAGATTGAAAGTAAAAGAATTATACATCCAAGGAAAATCAAAAACACAGAGAAAAATGAATCCGAAAGCTTTGTTCCGTTTGAACAGAATCTTTTCTTAAAAATCAAACATAAAGGAGTAATTGTCAGAAGCGAAAGAAAACAGCTGAAGCAAATCATAAGGGAATCGAGTATAGAAGCACTTTCCAGAATAGAAAGAATTACAATAATAAACGAAACGGAAAATTCAACGGTAGAAGTTCCTGTTGTAATTCTTACAATAGATTCAAGGAAAGCATTAATTCCAATAAAAATCAAAAATGCAATAAAAGGAAAAAGTTCAATAATTCCAAGCGGCATTAAAATGTTTCTGGTAACTATCCAGCTTAAAACAGAAGTAGAAAGAATACTTACCATAGCCTTTACATAAAAAAGCGGATTTCTTAATTTTGTAACAGGAAGTTCAACCATTCGCGAAAGGCCGATTCCATAAATTAATACTGCAGAAGCAAAAATTGAATAATACAGAAGCATCTTACCGTAAATCATTCTGAGCCTCCACATTCTTAAAAATCTGAATACGTTCGCGAAGAAGAATCATAAGGAAAATGAAAATTCCGCCAAGAATAAGTGAACCTGGAATAGAAGCAAAGAATGTAAAAATTCCAACTCCACTTGTATTCAAAATTATGAATTCACGGATTTTATGTCCGCCGCCAAAAAACGTAAAGGTTCCCCAGCCTGCAATGTCTCTGAATAAAAAGAACAGGAATCCGAAAATTGCAAATAACGAACATTCAATTAGATTCTTTCTTAAACTCTGCAGCAAAGTAAGATTATTCTGCCCGAAAATAATTCCAATTATTAAAACCGAAGTCGTCGGGAAATAAAAAATAAAACCTAAAACCAAAGCGACTTCAGGACAAATCATAACAATTATCTGCCGGAAAATTATTGTAAACGAAATTAATGTCATTAAAATTACAACAGAACGCATCTGTCCAAGATTCAATTTTATGGTCAAATGATTCATTAATATTCCAACTATTATTAAAAGAAGGAATTCAAGAATAATTGTAAAACCGTATACAAAGCGTCCCGGAACTGGAACGAGCATCATTAGATATAAAGGGAAGAATTTATAAAGATTATTTTTACTCATATTTAAAACTCTCCTTTTGGAGAAAGTTCCAGAATATATGGAATTTTGTCTTTCCAGTATTCAAGTTTTTTATTTAATACATCGCTGTTCAGCTGATTAAGCACGCGGCTGTGAACTGAAGAATAACCGGAAAAATAAACTTCACCGGATTTGGAAACTGTAAAAACTGCAGCAAGAGGTCCGTAAATTGACTGAACGCGAATTATTACGGCTTTTCTTGTTTCTCCGTTTTTACGGTTTCTTACGTCAAAACCTGCCGCATTCATTGCAAAGGAATTATTAATTTTTATCGGATTATCAACTGTCCATGTGTTCGGTTCATTTTCTTCCAGAGTAATTTCTATATTTGAACGAAGATATTTATTCCACGATTTGTTAGATATTTTAACAGTGTAAAACATCAGGAAAAACAAAACGGTGATAACTCCAACGAGGATTCCATATTTTATAAAAAAATCTTTATTAGAAATTTTTGCCATTTTATCCGACATTTATAGCCTGCCCTTTTATTTTATTAATACGTCTGAAACTCTGTTTTTCTTCTACAAGACGAAGCATCATGCCAAAAATATTTCCAAACAGAATTGTATAAACCATACCGATTGAAGAAGTTCCAGCACCCATTATAAAGAATGCAACAATTCCTTCGAATAATCCCATAAGAATTTTTCCCCAGTGAGTTTCCGGAACAGTTCCAAACCATTGCATTACAAATACAGAAGCAAATAAAGTTCCGCTTGTGCACAATGCGAGGATAATGTCTCCCTGATTAAACACTCCGCCAAAAATAAGAGGAGAAAATAATCTTATAAGAATTCCGTAAACGGCTGTAAATACTGCAGGAATGATTAAAGAAAAAGCGCCGTCTGCAAATAAAATAATTGAAGATATAATTGTAATTATATTAAAACGGAACGCCGGAATTGAACTTGAAGTATCCCAAAGCATGGAAATATAACCTTCGGGAATATTTACTTTAACAAAAGAAAACACTCTTGAATTCAGGAAAGCTGTTATTGAACTGTCAAAACTGTAAACAGGAAAAACAGATGCCTGAGAAAGATGATTTGAAGGATTCTTTAAAACAAGAATGTCTTTTGTAATATTAAAATCCGGGAAATAATTTCTTCCGATACACCAGAAAATAATCAGCGTAACCGAAACCATATTTACCCAGGAATTTACGTTTTTAAAAACAATTGTTCTTGAAATAAATAAAGTTGCAAAAGTTATAAAGAAGGCAGCAACCGGCGGATAAGATGAAGGCAAAAACAATCCAATTAAAATTCCCTGAATTGTGATTGCAAGAAAATTATAAGGCTGCTCTTTATAAATTAAAAAATTCAATGAGGCTGCGGAAAGGCTGCCCAAAAAAGTACTTAAAACAATAAGAAAAGAAGAATAGCTTTTTGTTACAAGCAGCATAAGAATCTGAATGGAAAGCAGAATAAGCATTCTTATTGAGATTTCAGAGATAGAAGGTTTAGAAAATGTAAAAGGACTTGTTGAATATAATCTGTTATTTATATCTATAACTTTCTTTTGATTATTTTTCATCAGTTACCTCCTTCTTCTTTTATTCTGTTTTTTAATACTTCAATTGTATGGCTTAAAGGAAGCCTTGAAGGACATACACAATTGCAGACTGCACAGGCCGTACATTTTAATGCACTTTGAATAATAGATTCATTTAATTCGGTATCATTATAAGTGCTCATATATAAAACATCAGGAAGAAGTTTTTGAGGACATGCATCGCGGCAGCTTCCGCAATTAATGCACGCATAAATATGACTGTCCGATAACCTTACCGAAGAAATCACTTTAACTGATTTTGTATATTTAGTAATTGGAGTATCAAGGCTCTGCAGGGAATTTCCAAGGAAACTTCCGTTTATAATTACACCTGCAGGCTTTTTAGAAAAGCCTCCGATCTGGCCGATAACTTCACGAATAGAAGTTCCAATTCTTACATTAAGCATACATGAAGAATAAAGACAGTTTCCGGAGAAAGTAACATTTCTGCTTACACAAGGTGTGTTGCAGACAATTCCATTGAATACATCGTACGCTGTAGACGAATCTACAAAAAGATCATTTTCAGAAATTACGTAATCTGTTTTTTTCTTTGCCTGATCTTTTTCAAAGGTTTTTATAATCTGATCCTTATCGCCAAAAGGATATTTTTTAATATTTACTTTTAAAATCTTGTAATTCTTCTGAATAATTTTTGCCAGAATATCTTTGTTATTGAATGAAAGATCAAAAACAAAAACTATATTTTCTGCATCGCAGACTTTTGCAAGAACTTCACTTCCCTTTATAACTTCATCAAAATAAAATTTTGAAATTAAGGAATCTGTAAGACGTTCAGGCTCATCATCAAAAAGTCGTACAATAATTGAAGTACATTTTTTGTTATTCAGCTGCCCGAAGAGATTTTTTGGATTATCAGTTCTGAAAGTATTTATAAT
>JAEEGL010923295.1_pt1 | contig 19830 bp, 20 predicted proteins | sample 9134231 | NCBI WGS metagenome assembly JAEEGL01 (sample SAMN16246548, study PRJNA631951) | gut metagenome | biome: gut microbiome; feature: rumen; material: fiber-attached | host: Bos | place: Iran: Karaj | collected 2018-10 | reverse complement strand
TAGGACCTTCCATTTTCCGCCTTTGTCGGGACCGTCACGTTTGATGAGACCCTCAGCTTTGAGCTTGGCGAGTTGCTTCTCGATGGCCTTGGGAGTAATGCCGATGGCTTCGGCCAGCTTCCGGGTTGTGAAGGATGGATCTTGCTTGAGAAGGGTGAGAATTTTCTCCCTACTTTTGCGTTTTTCTCCCTACTTTCTAGCGAAGAATGGCTTGGTCGATGAAACCCCGTGAAACCATGGCTCCGGAATTTGGTGGTATTTTGGTGGTATGAATTTAACGAAAAACCCCGCTAGAATGCGTTCTAGCGGGGTTTTCAGGTGACTCCCACGGGGACTACTTCACGAAGAAAGCGAAGGGATTGATATTAATGATGCCGTCGAAATACTGGTTCCAGGAGGCTCGATAAAGCGAGATCTCCACTTCAGCACCGGTGTGGAGCGATGCGGCGAAGGCATCCATGTAGCTGTCTCGGGCCAGGTCATTGACCAGGAACTTGATGTTCTTCCCGTCGATGGCCACCGTCACGGTCACGAACTTCTCGTTGAGATTGGATTTGCATTCCTTCTCGCTTTTGGACGGCATGGCGCCACGGTCGTAGAAGAAGGTCGGATTGACGGGGTATTTGCCAAGGGGATAGCCGTCCTCTTCGATGCCGCTGACTGCCACGACGGTTCCTTTGGCGTAATACTGGTCGTTGATGTCGACCTTGTCGGTGAACGAGGTCAAGTCATCCGCTGTCAGATACTGGGTATAGCTGCCGTACTGCCGGATGCGAATCGGGTAGGCGAAGTAGCCATAGTCGGTGTATTTGGTCCGGACGGAGGGTTCGAGGTAGCACTCGATGTCGCGGGTGAGGGTGACGGTCTGGTTGGCGCCGTCGATGACCTTGGGGACGCTGGCGATGGCCGGAAGCCTGTAGGAGATGCTGTTTCCACTCGCGCTGATCTCCGCACCATTGGCGGTGCAGCGTGCGTTCATCAGGGCATCGGCGTTGTACGGGATGTTGCCGCTGACGGCGCCGGCGTTGTGGACAGCGATGCGCTGTTCGGCGCTGACGGAGGGTACGTTCTGCTCGATGAGTGTCTGCTCATCAGACTGGAGGATCTTGTCTTCATCAAAATTGTCGCAGGCCGTGAAGGCAAAGGATGCGGAAATCGCCATTGCGAGGAGGAAGAAGAGATTGGTTTTCATAATGATTAGATTTTAATGGTTTATTGAATTGTTTTGTTTTGTTGTTTTCGTTTCCAGAGCGGCGCATTTTTTCCGGGTTATTCTATGCAGTGACTATGAGGACGAGCAAGATAATGATAGCGAGGGATAAGCCCGGAACAAGTTTGACGAAGGTTGGAATAGTGTAGTCATTTTCAATTTCGGTTTCTTCTTCGGCAACCTGAAGGGGATGAATCGTAGTTTCGTTATTGACAGGCGCTTCATCGGGATTCTCAACGGAAACATTGGCACCTTTTACCGTCAGGGCAAGAATCATGGTGACAAGTCCCAGCAACAACGTGAGAATGAAAACTGGGTGAATGGTGATCGTTGCAGTAAGCTCCCGCCAGATGCCGACTACGGAGTCCTCCGTGTAATTGGTAGCGATAATCAGCGAGGATAGTTGAGAGATGAAGAATAATACGGAAGAAATAATCATGCAAAGACGATAGCCCTTACTGAATAACGTAATAACTCCGTCGACTGCGGATATTGCTATGAAAATACCCAATATTAAAACGATAAGGGGCATAATGTCATTCGGATACTCGGAAAGAAGAGAGATGGGCGTATCCAGGAAGAGGCCCTGAATCATAGCGATGGGAGCAAATAATGTCATCCCTACGGAAAGGATTGCCAGGACAAGAATCCAGATCCTGACTTTAGTTTGAGTGTTGGCTGCTGTTAGGGAAGCAGGAACTACATGCGTCATCTCCGAAGAGGCCTGAAGGGGTTGAATAACAGTTTTCATGATGGTAATTTTTATGGTTATTAAATTGTTCTGAATGTAAGAGCCGGGTGATTGACGGAATCTATCACCCGGCTCAAACTTTTTTGAAATTATCTACAAACTATCCTACTAATCATTTGGTTTATCCTTGATTTCGAACTCGCGCGAGCCAGTGATAACGTTACCGTAAGAGTTGGTTATGGTATATACGAGCAGGTGTTTACCGGCTTCCAGTTTGGGAGAAAGAAAAGATGTGGAACCGTGGCTCGGATAGTTCTTGTCGCGCTTATTGATGAAACTGAGTTTGGTCGAGCTGCCAGAAGGGAAGTTGCCATTGTAGGTTCCGGAGAACATTTCTTCGCTCATGAATTCACTTCCTTTGAATACCTGCCAGTTATACACCATCGATGCCGTTTCTTCGTCAATGGCGTTAAGGGCGAATTGACCAACGCCCTGCATTCCATCAATGGTGTATTCAAGGGTGTAGGCATCCTCGTTCATTCCTTCAATCATAAGGACGAGGAAGGCTCTGCGCGTGGTGTTTTCTTCTTTGTTGTACTCGCCTCCACAGACCAGCCAGGTGGCCTGTTCCATGGGTTCATTCAGTTGAAAGTCGTTGCATGCGACGGAAAGGAGCGCCATGGTTGCGAGAGTGATGAGAATGGTTAACTTTTTCATGATGTTTGATTTTAATGGTTATTGAATTGTTTTGGTTTGTTATGTCCGTTTTCTGATCGGTTTCACATACAAAGAGCAGGGGTGGCGGCAATTTCTATCAGCTGGCATGAACTTTTTTGAATTCGATGTAAAAAAGCGGCACCAGCTGGAAGATTCCCGGACTGGTGCCGCGACCATGAACAAATCAATTTACCATCATGAGAAGTCGTTCATGTATATTGGGTTGAGTTCGAAAGGGAACATTGTCTTTTGCTGTTTGATGGTAAATGGTGTAAGGAGGATTATAGACTGGTATTTTTGGGGGTCAAAAGAAGATTAACTATTCGGAATCCTTGAGCTGCCATCCTTTATCCAGAAAGAATTCGAATTCCGTTTCAAACATCTGTCTTTCATCATTTTCGAGACCGAAGACGATTCTTCCAGCGTCGGTGACTTTGGCGGTTTTGACGATGACCTCCACCCGGGCCAAAGGGTTGGTTAGAACATCCGAAATCTTTATGTTGCGGGCCTTGAATGCCTTGATGGTGCCGGCTTTAAGGTACCGGAGCTGTTCGTCGAAAACCAGTTTTGAAAATGCCTCAAACTGCAAGGAGTCGATGCGCTCCGGCGTAACAATCTTTGACGCCTTTTCTTTGCCTTCGGCTTCATGCTTGGCGCTAGGAGACAACACAGCCTCTTTTTCTGTTTCGCTTTCAGCAATGAATGGATTCTTGATTTCCGGCCAATCCTCGGAAAGATCAGCAATGTTCCAGGCGTATTTCGACTCGTCGACCTCGGGCTGCTGGAGATCCTTGTCGATTATCGCAATAGGGGCAGGAAGCGAGTCGACCGCCATTCTCTCTCCTTTCTTTGTTAGCGAGACCGTGACAACATAATGGTCGCAGAAGTCATAAACATCTCTCTTTACCCACTTGTACTCCGTTGTCTTGTAATTGTAATAATACCCGTGAGTCACCGTATACGCATTTTTGACATTCTTCTGTGATTTTTCCCACCAGCAGTAGCGTTCTACATCGTAATTGACGAGTCCAGCAGCGGCCAGTTTCCGTAACATGAGACGGTAGTCTGCATCATTACATTCATACATGCCGGTTTTGACAGGGGCGAACATCCTGTCGGAAGCTGCTTCGCGAAGTTTGTTGTTAACCTGTTTGACAATTTCTTTCTGCGAAATCGTTTCGGGGGAATGACCGCAGGCGCTGATCATGATGGCGAATGCGGAAACGAGGAGGATAAAAGTCTTTTTCATGATGGTAATTATTTGGTTGGTTTTTAAAATTGTTCTGACCATAAGAGTCAATCCCGGATTGATTTCTATCAGAGAAAGCGGGTTTTTTAAGAAAATTTCCGTAAATTTGAAGATATGACAGAAACTGAGATCATCGAAGGTCTGCTGGCCCGTGATAACAAGATCACGTACGACTTTTTCTACACCTATAAAGAAAAGTCGTGTCGGGCGTTGCTGACCAACATCATCAACTATGTGTTCTCCTATCCGGTGGAATACGAGGAGGCGGTCAGCGAGTTCTATGCGTACCTGATGGAAGACGACGGACGCAAGCTCCGCCAGATCGAGAACCGGAACACGCTGTTCGGCTGGCTGAAAGTGAGTGCCACGCGGTTTTTCATAAAAAAACGCGACAACCTGATAGAAAACCGGAGTCAGGAGGCTCTTCTGGATCGTACGGCGAAAGAAACGTACGCCGACGACTATGCCCGGGAGAATGCCCGCAAGGATATGCTGCGGATTCTCTTCCGGATGAAGAACAAGCGCTACGCTTATGTCCTCCAGCAATTGATCATGAACGATCTGGATCCGGAGGAGCTGGCAGCGGCGATGAACATCACCACGGCGAACCTTTATAATATAAAGCGACGCGCGATGGCGGAATTTACGGAAGTAGCACGAAAAGACGTAATGTATTATGAGCGATAAGAAGAACAAGTACGAGATTTCAGATGAACTGCTGACGGCCTACACGGAAGGCACGACGACGCCCGAGGAGACGATGCAGGTGGTCGAGGCGCTCAAGCACGACCCGCGCCTGCGCGAGGCGCTGTTCATCATCAACAGCATCGACGCCCTCGAGGAGTCTGCCGGTCAGGAGCTGCCGATGGTCAGGCTGGCTGCCGCATCGGAAGACAACCTTTGCGACGTACAATGCGAGCGGCGTATCCTGCGCGACTACTTCCCGTACGACGATGCCGACCTGGAGGCCGAGGCCGAGAGCAACCGCTGGCTGCAGGAAGAAGGCATGCCGCTGCACCACATCGGCCGCCTGCTGGAGCAGAAGGGGCTGACGGTGACCCGGAAGTACGACTGTACGATCGACGATATCAAACGCAACATCGAAAACCGGATCAAGATGATCGCCGTCATCGACACGGGCAAGCAGTTCCATGCCGTGGTCCCGTTGTCTGTCGTAGGCGGTCTCATCCGTATCTACGATCCGGCGGTGGAACTCGCCGTGGAATGGCTGGTCGAAGAGTTTGACGAAGCCTGGGCCGCCTCGCGTCACTATCTGGTGAGCGCCGCCATCGAAGGCCTGGTCTACGATCCCAAACCCATTGACCTGAGTGATGTGCTCCTCGACGACGACCTGCTCGCCCTGACGGAGGCCATCGCCGAGAATACCCACGAAGTATGGGCCGTCGAGCGCAAGAAGGAGGGCTGGACCTATGGCCCTGAACGCAACGATGCGTTGAAGCAGAATCCCGACATGGTGCCGTATTCCGATCTGCCGGAAAGCGAGAAGGAATATGACCGCAAGACGGCTTTCGACGCCCTGCGCCTTGCCAAGAAGCTCGGCTTCAAGGTATCCCGCGGCCCGAAATATTCGTGCCCGCACTGCAAGGGCGCCATTGAGACGAACATGAAATACTGCCCGCATTGCGGAAAAAAACTGAACTGGACGGATTTCGAATGAGCAAGGTCTTCATCAGTTACGGAAGCCGGAACCGTAAGGTAGCGGAAGGGCTGTGCGGCCACCTGGAAGCGCACGGCATTCCGTGCTGGATGGCGCCGCGCGACATTTCGTCTGGCGTCTATGCTGGTGAGATTACGCGAGCCATCAAGGCGGCCGACGTTTTCATCGTCGTTTGCTCCAAGGAAACGCGCGAGTCCGACCACGTGAAGAACGAGGTGAACCTGGCTGTCAACCATGCCGGATTGATCATCCCGTATTGCCTGGACGATACACCCTTCGATGACGATCTGGAGTATTATCTCTCGTCGAAGCAGCGCGTCATGTCCCAAGGGAAAAACGAGGAAGATTTCCAACGCATCGAGAAGATCATCCGGGAGCATCGTGGGGAAGAGGCGGCTGTCGTACCGGCGCCAGTTCCGCCGAAGAAGAAATCGTGGCTGTTGCCAGTCATTTGTGTGGCGGTCCTTCTGATCGGCGCTGTGGTCTTTTTCTGGTGGCAGGGGAGGAAGTCCGGGGCTTCTTCCGGGACTTCTGTGCCGTCAACCGATTCGCTGATTATTGAAGAGTCGGTTATCAGACAAGCCCCTACGGAGCCTGACGTTGCGCTGGAAATCAAGCCGAAAAAGACTACGGAAGCTATCGATCCGAATGCGGATACTTTTACGGGAACGGTCATCGATGGGTATCCCGATGGTTTTGGAACTTATACGTTCAAGACGCGCCGTCGCATAGATATGCATGATCCGGAAAATAGGTTTGCAGAGCCGGGGGATTCCATTGTGGGCACCTGGACGCGAGGGCATCTGAATTATGGTAAATGGTTTAGTTCGGACGGTGAGAAAAAAGGGGATATTTTTATCGGAGAAAAACAAGATATTGAAAAAGACCAGAAACTAGGAGTATGCGTAAAACCTTGACGATAGTACTTTGTCTAGCTTATTTCCTGACATGCAAGGCGCAGGAATCGGAAGATATCATTGCCCGGATGAATGAAGTGAAACTGGACGCATCTTTCATCTATGGAACTTGTGCATTGCGTGATTCCATTGAATCGAGAAATGAAGCGTTGGCCGACCTTGTTCAGCGTGTCGATTCCTTTCTGAAAGCCGAGGGATATCGCTTCGTCCAGGAATGTCCGAATAGTTCAGTTCGATACTTGGTTTATACCAAGGGACCGGATTATTGGCGCACGCTCGCCTATGTTGAAAAGAATGATCTTAAAGAGCTGGAGCAGCAACTGCAGGAGAAATTCGAGGCTGAGGGCATAGAATCTGCGTTAGACTCACTGAAGAACTCATTGTTTGCAGCTTCGACGATAACAGAAATCGATAGACTGATTGATGAAAGTCGTGTATCTGATCGGGTTCAAACGTGTGAGTACTCTTTCAACATTGAATCACGGCTTCGTGACAGAGGATACTTGTTCTTTTATAACCGAACTTCCGGAAAGGTGCTGGAAGTGTGGACGCCACTGGATGAGAATGGAGTCAGACTCGATGCTCGGACCCGGATTCCTGCCACTTCACGGGTCGTTCCTCCCATTCGATGGGTATACTTTGACGAACCTCAAATTCCGACAAAACGATGAAAAAAGTCTTGTTTTTCTTTATCTTTTGTTTTCTTTCTCTTGGACCTGCTGGAGCCCAGCCCCAACGTATATCGTTCCGGGTAAGCGATGGATTGAACAACTCTGTGCTTCAGGCGAAGATTGAGGCTAACTTGTCGCGTCTGCTTACAGAAATTGATGAAGCCTGCCGGGCGGATCGCCAGCTTGACCTTACAGAAATCGATATCACCCGTGATGCAAGCTATTTGCTCGATATGCTTTGGGGACAGAACCACTTTTTCTGTGCTGAACCTCCTTTGGTTGCTTGCCGGGTTCTTCGGACATACGGGGATGGGTGGCAGGTGAGAGACATTCCTGTTGAAGTACTAGGCATAGCTGAAGGTGACAAGTATCAGGATTTTGTCATTGATTTGGATACGGACGGGACAATCACTATGGTTAACAGGGCTCTGGATCCATACCAATATAGGAAAGTGATGCAAGAAGGGACGAGTGTTCAAGATTCTCTTCGTCGAGGGGAAATACTTGACTACGTGGAACAATTCCGAACGGCCTATGACCGGAAAGACCTCGAATTTATGAATTACATCTTCAGCGATGACGCCTTGATTATCACGGGAAAGGTGATAAAGCTAAATGGGAAAGATAATGTAGAGATGAAGGATGAGGTTCACTATCGCAAACAGAACAAAACGGAATACCTTCAGAGCCTTAGCCGTGTTTTCAAGAACAATGAACGCATCAGGGTATCTTTCAATGATGTAATTGTGACACAGCATCCGACGAAAGTTGATTTATATGGAGTTCAAGTCCGACAGACGTTTCATTCAACAAGCTACTCCGATGAAGGGTACGTGTTTATGCTCTGGGACTTCCAGGATAAGAATCATCCACAGATTCACGTGCGTACGTGGCAGCCATACTGGTTGAACCAAGAACATACCAAGGCACTCGAAAAGAATCAGATTATCACGATAAAAAGTTTCAATCTATGAGAATACGTAAAGTATACATCCTCTTCCTGTTTCTGATGCCTGTTTTGCTTCCGGCTCAAGACAAGATGCTAAAGGTTGAAAAAGATCTCGGGATGAGTATTGTCAACGGTTTGCCCGATATGCAAGCATCTGTCAAACCCGTAAAAGACAATAACGGAGCTAAAGCTGCCAGGGTGGAGATATTATTTGCCAACCCTGAGAGCCTTGAGATTTCAGGGTCCCTAATAGTAGATAAACGGATCGAACCGGGCAAATGTGTATTATATATGTCAGAAGGATTGTCTCAAATAGAGATTGTGGCTCCGGGATGTAAGCCGATGCCTTATTCTATTGAAGTGGCTTCGGAATATACATATACGATGTCGCTAGGCATTAAGGTGCTTAATCCAATGAGAACGCTGATTATGCCCACCTTCAGCTACAACAAATCTCAAATGTCCTATGGCATTATGCTGGGAATCGGCAAGCGCAATGGCGGCTTTGTACACGCAAAGACTGATTTCCATTTTGGTCTTAATCCGCAGCTTTCTTGCGACGAAAATGGTGTTGTGAACGGTGTGCAGGGTTGGTTTAATGGCGAGAGTCAAAAGAGCCGGTTTGCCATTACGGCCGGGTACATGCGGCATTTGTTCGATTTCGACAAGGAGGGAAAATCCTCAATGTGTGTCTTTGCGGGCGGTGGTTATGGCAGCCGCATCCTTGCTTGGAAGATGTATCAGGCGGAGAATTCTTACGAATATGCCAGGGTGGAGCCTTATTCGTTCTCCGGTATAGAGGCAGAATTGGGAATACTAGCCCGTTTCGGCGGTTTCTCCATCTCCGCAGGTGTGCAGACATGTCAATTCAAGTATCTTGAGGCGAATGTCGGTATTGGCGTAATGTTTTAGCTATGAGACGGTTCATACAATTAATTATCATTGCAGTTTTTGGCTTGCTGGTATGTGCTTGTTTGGCTGATGTCGAAGCGCCGAATAATGATCCGACAAAACCGACGGTCTTGTATGACGAAGAGACCATGACGCGTGTTGCCGTGGAACTTTCCGGTACTGTTCCCGCGAACATTCCGGGATTAGCAGACTATGGGTTCGAGGTTGCGGAAGGTGGTTTCAGCACGGGAAGCGCACAGGTCTATTCCACCAAAGACCAGATAGGTACCAATATATCGTGCGTCGCTACGCTAGTCCCGGGTCGTCATTATGCGGTGCGGTCGTATTACTCAAATGGCCGGGACACGAAGTATTCTGATGAGAATTCTTTTTCTGCGCCGCAAACATCTGCCGTGACGTTATCGGACGTATCTTTTTCGGGAGGTTATCTGAAAGCTTCCGTTATTGATGATGGAGGAAGAGCGATCAATGAAGTGGGCTTTTGCTGGGGGAAGGAGAATGACATTCGTGCCATTAAAAGGTCTGTTAAGAATCAGGCTGTTTTGCAGAAGGACAGATCTTTCTCTATAGATGTCACTAACTGGAAACCAGGCGATTCGTACTATGTTCTCGCTTATGGTGAGAATTCCGGAGATGCGTCATCTGATATATATGGTTATAGTCGTAGTTTACAACGGATTATTATAAGCACAGAATGATATCATTTATTCCGAGGATGAAAAACCGTTGGCGGATTCTGGCTCATTATTATTGAAAGTCTGATATTTTATATGAAATTTATCCTTCGCATTTATCTTAATCTTCTCGGTATTATGCTGTTGGCGGTTTCCTGCTTGCAGGATCCGGTGGCTCCTTCAAACGAGGCAGCTATGCCGACGGTTTCTTACGATAAAGATACGCAAACCCGTGTTTCGGTTGTCTTGAGAGGCTCAATTCCGGCCAATGTTCAAGGTTTGGCGGATTATGGCTTTGCGGTAGTGGAAGGAGGATTCAGTACGGGTACGCCGAAGAAGTATTCTGCGAAGGAGCAGTCCACAAACGCCTTTTCGTGTCTTGCTATGGTAACCCCGAATAAACACTATGAAATTCGCTCATACTACACGAACGGACAGCAAACAAAATATTCAGACGCCATCACTTTTGATGCGCCATCGACTTCGGCAGCCGAACTGTCAGATGTTACCTATGTCAGAGGAAAGTTAACGGCCAACATCATAGATGATGGCGGCCGGGAAATCAATGAAGTTGGTTTTTGTTGGGCGCAAGAAGAGGATATCCGTGCCATCAGAAGAAGCAGCAAACATAAGGCGGAACTGAATGCTGACGGCTCATTCTCATTGGACTTCTTGGGACTCAGGCCCGGGGAGGTGTACTATGTCCTGGCCTATGCTGAGAACTCCGACAGTGACGCCGAAGCGGTTGGCTACAGCCGTAAGCCGTTCATTTTGGTTGTCACCGAAGACGATTTCGTAGATATTGAGGATGCTAATTTTGCGGCGTATCTGATTTCCAACTTCGATACAAACAGGGATGGCAAAATGTCATACCGCGAGATGAAAGCCATCACGACCATCGATGTCAGCACGGACAACATTGCCTCCGTTCGTGAGATTTCCTTGATGCCTGACCTGACACGATTGTCCGTCGCGGCGAGAAACCGGGGTACCGGCAAACTGAAGAAGATGGATGTCAACTACAACAGCAAACTGACAACGATTATCTGTGACAACAACAAACTTGACTCTGTCGTCGTTCGGAACATCCCGATGCTGGACACCCTGTCTTGCAATAGAAACCAGATGACGGAAATCGATGTTTCGTCTAACCCGTTGCTTTCTTATCTGGATTGCGGCAGCAACCAGATACCGGAGTTGGGAGACCTTTCGCACAACAAAGAACTCAAGCATCTGGACTTCAGAGGAAATCTTGTCAAGGAGGTAGACATTTCTCCGTGCCTGGCGATTCGGGAATTCAATGCGACCAGTTGCCCTTCGTTGAAGATTATCTATGTCTGGCCGGACTTTTTTGACGAAACCGAAGACCATAATAAATTCTATAAAGATGATACAGCCGAATATGTGATCAGTCCGAATGCCCCCATCGTCATTCCGGATCTCAATTTCCGGAAATACTGCATAGAGCATTTCGATACGGACAAGAATGGGGAGGTCTCCTACAAAGAGGCAAAGGATGCAACGCGGATTGATGTCTGTACGGATGACATAGAAACGCTGAAAGGGATAGCCTTCTTTACGAGCTTGACTTATCTGCGCTGTTATGGCACGGTCTACGACGATTCGTTTGTCATACGCAACGGCCGCCTCACATCCTTGGATGTTTCGGGCCAGACAGAATTGGATACGCTGGACTGCAGCGGCAACCAGCTGAATTCCCTGAATGTCTCTGAAAATACGAAGCTTTTTTTGTTGAACTGCGCTGGAAACAGTCTCAGTACACTTGATTTATCTGGCATTTCTCGTTTAACTGACCTTGATTTCAAGGGCAATCAGGTAGCTAGCATCGCATTGTCCGGTAATACGGCACTTTTGCGTCTGGACTGTTCAAAAAACAAGTTGATTGCCCTCGATGTGTCAAGGAGCGTAGCGCTGAAGGAACTAAACTGTAGTGGAAACCGGATTCCTGTGTTGGATTTGTCTGGTAACAAGGAGATTTCGTGGCTGGATTGCAGCAGTAATGCCTTGCAGGAAATGAATATTGTCCAGAATCGGAAGTTAAGCTATTTGGACTGCACGAACAATCCGCTGGCTACGATATATCTTTATGCGAATCAGGTTGTTACGACGCTCCGGAAGCCAGAAGGGACTAAACTGTTCTATTTGATTGACAGTATCAGCATCCTTCCCGAAACTGTTAGCTTGAAAGTGGAGGAGACCTGCACGCTTACGGCAGTCATTGAACCCTCCGATGCCATCGACAAGACGGTTGTTTGGAAGAGTAGTGATGAGAAGGTAGCGGTTGTTTCCGATGCTGGCTTCGTCACAGCCAAAACTGTCGGATCCTGCGACATCACGGCATCATGTGGCGGCAAGACAGCCACCCGCAGTGTGTATGTCAATCCGATTCCTGTTGAGGAGATTACGCTTGACAAAAGCGAGTACGCAATCCAGATGAAACAGTCCTTCACGCTTCAAGCAACCGTCAAGCCTGTCAATGCGACAGACAAGACTGTGACCTGGGCTTCCAGCGATGAATCCATAGCGACAGTTTCCGGTGGAACCGTGACAGGTGTTTCTGTCGGCAACTGCGTTATTACGGCTAAGGCTGGGGACAAGAGTGCTTCATGTAAACTTGTCGTGAATCCAATTCCGGTTTCCGAGATCATTCTCAGCAACACTTCTCTGGAGCTCGTCGTTGGTGATTCACAGGACCTGATGGCAACCATCCTTCCAGAGGACGCAACGGATAAGAGCTTGACCTGGGAGAGTAGCGATACTAGGGTTGCAACGGTTTCTGAAAAGGGGAAAGTTACGGCCATTGCAGTAGGATCTTGTACGATTACGGCAAAATCTGGGACAGTAAGTGCAGAATGTGTGGTTACTGTCAAGTCGATACCTGTTTCCAGTATCTCTCTTGACAAGTCGGAATGTTCACTTGTCGTAGGTGAGACACAAACGCTAGTTGCGACCGTGCTTCCGGATAATGCAACATATAAGGCCGTTACGTGGGAGTCCAGCGATGCCCAGATAGCCTCGGTTTCTGCTGGCGTCATAACGGCAATTGGGGTTGGCACTTGTCAGATTACTGCTTCTGCCGGGAATCATACTGCGAGTTGCGAAGTTACGGTATCGCCCCGTTTCATCGAGGTTGCCTCAATCTCTTTGAGCGCAGGTTCATTGGCTTTGACCGTCGGGGAATCCCATTCATTGACGGCCACGGTTTTGCCTGAGAACGCTACAGACAAGACGGTCACTTGGAGTTCTTCCGATTCGAATGTGGCGACGGTATCAGACGGCTCTGTCCGTGCCATTGCGGTGGGGACATGTAACATTACGGCCAAGGCCGGAAATCAGACCGCCACTTGCCACATCACCGTATCTACGGCTGTCGTTGCTGTTACATCGGTTTCTCTTGACAGAAGTAGCTTGTCGTTGATAGTGGGGAACTCGACCATTCTGTCCGCCACCGTTTTACCAGAAAATGCTACTGACAAAACGGTTGCTTGGTCCAGCGACGATACGTCTGTGGCGACGATCTCGGATGGATATGTCACTGCAGTCGGTGCCGGTTCCTGTGTGATAACGGCCGCTGCCGGGGAGAAGTCGGATCATTGTACTGTTACTGTCACTGCTGGTGGAGGTGGGGAAGTACCTGTCTCCAGCGTCAGCGTCACGCCCGCGTCTTGTTCGTTAGAAGTCGGTGCTACGCAGACGTTGTCAGCCACCGTTCTCCCGGATAATGCCACTGACAAGACGGTCTGGTGGTCAAGTGATAATACTTCGGTCGCGACGGTGTCTTCATCGGGTGTTGTGACGGCGGTCGCTGTAGGTACTTGCAAGATCTCTGCGAAGGCGGGTACACAGACGGGCTATTGCGAAGTGACGGTCAATTCGGCGGAATCTTTCGTGGCGATTAATAGTGAGAATTTTCCAGATGATAATTTTAGAAGTTATGTTAGTACCAATTTTGACAAGGATGGGGATGGGCAATTATCATCTGATGAAATAAATATTCAGCCCACGATTTACGTTCCAGGTATGAGTATTAAGAGTCTAAAAGGGATAGAATTTTTTACTTCATTGAGTAGCTTAGTTTGTTACAATAATCAGTTGACCACATTAGATGTTTCAGGCAATACGCAATTGAGGTCTCTGTCGTGTGGGGGGAATCAGTTGAAAATCTTGGGGCTATCTAATAATTCTTTACTGACATCATTATCTTGTTATGGTAATCAATTAACTACGCTTAATCTTTCTGGCAATAACTCATTAAAAGAATTGTCTTGCTCTAATAATCAGTTGACGACCTTAGACCTTTCTGGCAATCCTATGTTGCAAGAATTATATTGCTCTAATAATCAGTTGACGACTTTGAATGTATCAAATATGCACTCATTGACATTCATTAATTGTGAATCGAATAATCTAACAGAATTAAAAGTTGACGGATGTGCCAATCTATTAAGTATTTATTGTAATAAAAACCAATTAGGCACCATTGATATTCAGTCTTGTATGGCTCTTCAGAGGTTATACTGTGAGCACAATAGCATTTCGAGTCTTGATGCGAGTGGTTTACTTTCTCTTGTAACTCTTGATTGTTATAATAGTGGCCTAAGTTCATTACTTGTGGATGGCTGCAAGTCGCTTCAATATCTTGAATGCCCGTATAATCAATTAGTTAATTTAGATGTTAGTAGTTGTGTGGAATTGAGGTCCCTTAATTGCATATATAATCAATTGAGTAGTTTAAGTCTTGGTGCTCTTTTGGAATTAGTTGCTTTATCGTGTTCCGGTAACAATCTAACAGCAATAGACATAAGCGGATGTTCCTCATTAAAAGATTTACAATGTGGGCAAAACAATTTAAAGAGTTTAGATATTTCTTCGAACCATCAACTTAATAGATTATTATGTGAAATTAATCAATTGACGAATCTTAATGTAAATAATAACAAGGATCTCCAAAGACTAGAGTGCTATAATAATCAGATAACATCCTTGGATGTCCAGGAGTGCATAAAAATAGAATATATTAATTGCTATAATAATAAGTTGAGTAGTTTGGACGTAAGTAAGAATGAATCACTTCAAAGGTTAGATTGTCAAGATAATCAATTAGTTATTCTTGATATTAGTAACAATATTGCGTTGCAATGGTTGACTTGCTATGGTAATCTTTTAACGAGTCTGGATGTGAGTAACACATCACTAAACCATCTGACTTGTGCTCCTAATCCATATCTTACCGAAATCTGGCTCAAAACAGGCCAAACCATTGAAAATTTCGTTTACGATACCTCAATAGCCACAATTAAGTACAAATAGCACACATATAATTACCTGATCAAGGCTGCTTCCCATAGTGGGAGGCAGTCTTTTTTTTCGCCAGCGTGATAGTTTTCTTGAATCGCCCCGCTCTTTATAGCAAAACAAAAACACAAAGAAGCCATGAAAAAAATCAGTTTACTCATCGTTTTGCTATGCTGGATCATTCCGGTATTCTCTCAGACCATCCAAAAAAGAGAAGAAAAGGATGGTTACCTTACATTAATGACAAGCTATATGAAAACAAGGGCGCAGTCTCTTGATTACGTGGGCGTTTCATTAGCAACCGTGACCAATCAATCTGCCGACAATAATGAAGAAAAGATTATTATGTTGGGCTTTTTTTATGAGACGGATAAAACCTTTACACAGGAAGGGAGTAAAGCTATCATCAAGACTTTTACGGGTGATATCGTTACGCTGAAACAAAAGACCCAGGATTCCCATGTAATTTATAATAGAAAGCGGATTGATGAAGTACTGGATCGCTACCTAATCTATGTCAACTACTTTATTACTGAAAAAGAACTGAATAAGATCATCAATGAAGGCATCCAGGTCATTCGTATTGAGGCGTTAACCGGGCTTAAGGATTACGTCTTTAAAGATGACGCATTGGGCAGATTCATTAAGTCGGAATATGCCCTCATCATGCAGAAACAAGATTTTGGAATGGACTTTTAAATTTTACCATCATGAAAAAGTTATTATTTATCATTTGCCTTCTCTCTGTTTCCTATGGGGCTTTTGCCCAGCAGATTGAGTTTAGAAGAATTCTGTTTCCTGAAGGGCTGTCGGTTATGACCTCGGAGAAAAGTGTCATAGCCATGGGAAAGCCGGTTGTCTGGTATGCCCTTCAGTACATCAAGAGCCCGGATGGCTCTCAGGAGCAATACTATCTCCATGTTTTCTATCTCTCTGAAAGTTCACGCTATGTGGTTCCTGATGGTGGAAAGCTGCTGATCAGGACGACGGCTGGAAAAGTGCTGTCTTTCAGTGATATCGGTATCAGAAATTTAAGAGCATATGACCCTGAAAGTGACATTAATACTGATATGAGAAGAGAGCGATTGTATGAGGGAAATGTTAACCTTATTCTCAAAGTTAAAGGAAATCGGATTCATTCTGCCTTTGCAATCTCTAAAGAAGACCTGCAGACCTTGACCAAAGAGGGAATCATGAAGTTGAGATTGGAAACAGATGTCGAGCCGCTAGAATTTACTCTGGAAAACAAAAAGGCCAAGGAAACGGCCAATGTTCTGGAAAAGCAGTATCAAAGCCTTCAAAATCAGATAGATCCATATAATAATCTTTAATGTCATGAAAACGATAAAATACATCCTGTTAGTGGGCCTGCTCTGCTTTGTGGCCCTCAATGCGGAGGCACAAAAAATAAGTTTAAAAGAGGATGATGGCGTCCATATGATGATTGGCACCGAATCGATGGAGATCACAATTCAAAGTACCAATAAGGCAGCCGATAACTATCTTGCCCCGGCACTTTATCTGGCTATCGAAAAGAAGACGAAGAAGGAGCAGTATACTGTATTGTTTTCCCTGAAACCCAACCACATTTTCACTTTCGATAAGAACAGTCACTTGTATATTCAGACAATTAAAGGAAACATTATAACATTGACCAATCGTGTTTCTATTGAAGATGTCCTCTACACATACGACTTTTTCTCTGGTAGTTTTGTGGAACCCATGTACAACATTTCTTCTCAAGATCTGAATATGATTTTGAAGGAAGGGATATCCGTCCTACGATTCGAGTCGACTGCGGGCATTATCGATTTCATTTCAACCCAAAATTTAGTGGCACAGGCCATTAAGGAGGAATTTGAGCTTATAAGAAGTGTCATTGACTTTGATTCTAATTTCTAAACATTACGTCATGAAAAAAATAGCATTAATTATACTGATTGCCTTGGTTTCCGGGCTCAGCGCTGTCGCTCAAGAAGCAGTTTGCTTTAGGAAGCTCCTGGACAATGGGATCCTGATTGTCAATGAAGATGCTAAAATATCGTCTTCCAAACAGTCTAAGCTAGAGCTGGCCATTCAATATAAAAATGAAGGGAATGTGCCCGAATATAGAATGCTCCTTAACATTGGGACCGGAGATCCAGATCTGTCAATACCGCAGGGAGCAAAGTTGAAGGTCAAAACAGCATCAGGCAAGGTCTTCGATTTCATTAATACCATAGATGCTCATTACCCGTATGAAGGGCAGTTGCTCTATTGGGTAAAGCGAGCCATTTATCAAAAAAAATTCGGGAACACAAAAGGAAACACCGTATGGAAGTCATTGAGTGAATCGTACTATTATCTATATTCCCGAATGTATGATTTCATAGACCCTAATGATAAAAAGGGACATACTCCAAAGGACTATTGCGGCGTTGTTGAAGCATGTGAAAAATCTATCTCCGGATGGGGGATACAGACAAAGATTCGTGGATCCTACTTGTTGAACGATGAAATCCTAAAGTGTCTGACGGAAGAAGGGATCATCGCTATCCGATTACAGACTTCTAAGGACAATTATGACTGGACGTTTAATGAAATCGAAGCCAAGAAAATTGCATCGATTATTTCAGGCCAGCTTACAACCATCGAAAGAAACATTGATCCTTTTAAGTCGTTCGGGAAAAGTATGCCAAAGAAAGAAATGACTGTTGCCGTAGCTCCAGCCATCCAGGAAGACTTCGAACTGGAAACCGCGATCAGCGTGATGGATCTTTCTGGTGAATGGGAAAGCGAAGAAACGGAATCCGCCGACGGCCGGACGAAAACGAAGTATCATTATTCATTCCGGTCCTCGACATTCGAGGAACAAAGAGCCGCAGGTTCCGATTCCGGAATCGTCAATGTATCGATGTTAGTTCGTTCGACCTATGATATCAAGGATGCTTCGATTGCCGAAAAATGTCAGTATCAATATTCTGGAAAATACCAATATCAGGACGGGAACCTGAAGGTTGACTGGGATACGGAGTCAGTTACTGCCGAACTGCTGGAGTTCAATCCATTCCGCGCCAAGCTGTCTGAAAAACAAAAGAAGGAATTTGTGGAATCCATGAAGAAGCAGCTCCCTGAGAAAAAGGCAGAAGCTATGTCCAACGCGCTTCAGATCAGCAATGAGAGCCAAGCGAAAAATCACTCAAGCCAGATTAAGGGCGTGAATGACAATACTATCGTCATCATCGACGAATCGCAGTCTGGTGAAAAGGTTGCCTATAAGTTTCATAGGATAACAAGATAGCGGATTCTCGAGCAGCGGAGACTTGTCTTGCCGACAGTCCGCTGCACGAGCACGTCGCTACCAGCAGCAGCAAGATCAGGAAGGCCAACCTCAGCAGTTTGCCGAGGTCGATCAGGAAGAAAAATCTGAACCTCATAGCACTTTGAGATTTTGGGCCAAGACTTCGCAGAAGGTGCGTTCACTGCCATCCGGGGCGGAATAGCGCTGGTTGCGAATGCGGCCGATGATATGGACGAATGCGCTTTTCTCCAAGCCTTCGAGAGATAGCGTGTCGGAGCGCCAGGCGGTGACGTTGTGCCAGGTAACTTCATTCACTGCCTCGCCCTTGCGGTTGAGGTAGATGTAGCAGGTGGCGAGGGAGAAACGGGCTACTTGGGTGTCGCCTACGTTGACGATCTTGATTAGGCCTACGCGGCCTTTGAGTTCGATGCGGTTGAGTTGTTCCATGTGAGTTATTGATTTAAGGATTTGAATTTCGTGATGACCTCGTCGGCGAAACTGAAATACGCATCTTCGGCGATAATGATATGGTCCAGCAGTTCGATGTCGAAAAGGCAGCACGCCTTCTTGACTTGTTCAGTGTGCTCAATGTCGGAAACGCTTGGCCGGGGATTGCCCGATGGGTGGTTATGGCCCAGGATGACGGCCCGGGCGTCGCAGATCAGCGCTCGTTTGAGAACGGTCCTCGCGTCGATCGGGGTGAATGTCAAGGTGCCTTTGGTGAGCATCTGGCCGTTGATGAGCCGGTGCTGGCCGTCGAGGTACAGAGCCCAGAGCTGCTCGTGGTCAAGTTCGTCGAGGTGGTCGCGCAGGAGGTGGGCTGCTTGCGAACTAGTGCGGATTTGGACGGTATAGTTCATAAGGCAGCCGGATTGAAGGAGTAGAGTTCGTATGTGCAGAACCCGCTGCGCTGCGTATATCCGAGCGGCGATGCGATGCCGTTGTTCTGTAGCCAGGCTCCGATGCCCGGATAATTGTTCTCATCGACGAAGGCGAGGCGGTCGCTCTGGAGCGGGCAGTTGAGATTGACGGTAATGACACCGAAAGAATCCTCGTCTGTGACGGAGTTCATCTCGACGGCGAGAGTGCCGTTGTTGCGGTACGTGGTGAAGTTGAGAGAGACTTCCGTGTTGTTTAATTTGAAAGTTTTCATTTGCCTTGCATTTTTAGGATTACGTTGCTAGCACATAACCCGCACCTCTCTGTCAAGGGCCCTTTAGGGCTCGTCTTGCCCTTGACGGAGAATGATGGGGCAAGGGTTATAGCTTTGCAAAAGGAATCCCGGATACAGGCAAAGCGGAAAGTGCTATCTTTGCACCCCGGATGACCAATTATCACACCCACAGCAGTTACTGCGACGGCAGTGCATCGCCGCGCGAGATGGTGGAGTTCGCACTGTCTCACGGATTCACGTCCCTGGGCTTTTCCGGTCATAGCCCGCTGCCATTCGAGAATACGTTTTCCATCAAGGACTATGACGGGTATTGTCGTGAGATACGTTCCCTGAGTGCTGAATACGCCGGCCGCCTCGACATCCGCCTCGGTTTGGAGTTCGACTATGTCCCG
>JAEEGL013026682.1_pt1 | contig 19831 bp, 17 predicted proteins | sample 9134231 | NCBI WGS metagenome assembly JAEEGL01 (sample SAMN16246548, study PRJNA631951) | gut metagenome | biome: gut microbiome; feature: rumen; material: fiber-attached | host: Bos | place: Iran: Karaj | collected 2018-10 | reverse complement strand
CAAGCATTTATCGATGCTGGAATAACACTTGATATAAGTAATTGCGACGGTTACGACAACTACGCTGGCTGCAATGTGGGCAACCGAAACTGTGCAGTGAACATCAACGGTTATGTCTACTGTTACGATTACTCTGCGGACGAGTACTGTGAAGTAGATGCCTCTGGTCATGCTTACTGTCAATCATAGGGTGCCTGAGATTAGTGCCTGGTCGTCTCCGCGTTTTTCCGAACATCTTAATATCTTGAATCTAATTTTTCCTATCGGCAAAATTAGATTTTTTTTGTAAAATAATGCAAATGATTTGTAAATTTGATAAAATAGATTTAGGAAGTGATAGTATGAATGACATTGTAATTAAAAATATGCAAAGACATGAATCTATTTTAGGAGAATATGCTACGAAAGATAGCGAAGCGGTTTATCTAAAAAAAGTTGATGAAGATATTCGTACACCTTTTTTTCGAGATGCTGATCGAATAATATATTCATTATCATATGCTAGGTATATGAAAAAGTGTCAGGTCTTTGCTAATCGTGATAATGATCATTTACAAAGCCGAATGCTTCATGTTCAATTTGTCTCTAAGATTGCTAGAACGATTGGTCGGGCCTTAGGTTTAAATGAAGACTTAATCGAGGCGGCAGCTTTAGGCCATGATCTTGGTCACACTCCTTATGGTCACCCAGGTGAAAGAATTTTAAATAAGATATCTAATGAACTTGGCGAAGGTAATTTTTATCACAATGTAAATAGTGTTCGTAATCTTTTGTTTGTCGAAAAATATGGTAATGGTCATAATGTATCGGTTCAAGTACTTGATGCTATTATGTGCCATAATGGTGAGATTGTTTCTAATGAATACTATCCTAAAAAGAAAAATAGCGATGACTTTTTAAAAGAATATTATGCAACTTATGAGGATAGTGAAGTAGCAAAATATTTAAGGCCAATGACTCTTGAGGGATGTGTCGTTAGAATTAGTGATATTATTGCTTATTTAGGTCGCGATATCGAAGATGGTATTAGAAAAGGACTTGTAACTTTTAAAGACATTCCTAAAGAAATAACCGATGTTTTAGGAACTAATAATGGGGACATTGTTAATAATATAACAAATGATGTGATTGAAAATAGTCTTGGACTATCTTATTTAAAAATGAGTGATAAGGTTTTTAAGGCAATTGATTCATTGAAAAAGTTTAATTATGAAAATATTTATAAAAAAAGTTTGACAGAAACAGAAAATAAGGTTCTTGAAGAAAAGTTTCGTCTACTTATAACAACATATATCGAGGATATTAAAAATAATAATCAAGATAGTCCAATTGTTAGTTCTTTCCTAAAAAATATGAGTGATGATTATAAACAAAATACACCGGAAAGGATAGTTATTGATTATGTATCTGGCATGACTGATGATTACTTTGATGAACAATATTTAATTATAAAAAAGCAATAATCGTTAATAATAAGAAAGAGGTGGCAAATGGAACATCAAAAATACGATTGTAAATCTTATAATATTCATGTTGTTAAAACTAATCGCTTTAAAACAACCAAGATTGAAGCAATTTTTCGTTTGCCAGTTGAAAAAGATAATTTAGCAATTTATTCATTTCTAGCAGAGATGTTGGGATATTCTACGAAAAAATATCCTAGTAAACGTTCAATAGCTATTAAACTTGAGAATATGTATAATGCGTATCGTCATGTTTATGCTAATAAAGTAGGTAACTGTCTAAATTTAGTATTTGCGATGGATTTTATTAATCCAGAATTTATCGAAGAAAAAAATTATCTTGAGGAAATAATTACCTTTTTGTGTGAAATGATTACGAAACCAAATATATCTTCGCAAGAATTTGATATAAATGATTTTGAACTAGTTAAGAACAATATTTTACTTGATATTGATAGTATTGAAGAAAATGCGGAAAAGAAGGCTATTAATAATGCTTTAAAAAGCATGGATAGTAAGAGTGTCAGTTCCTATAATATTCTAGGTACTAAAGATGATGCTAATAAAATAACTATGTCTAAGTTATATGATTGTTATTTATATTTAATAAATAATGCTACGATAGACTTTTTTATCGTCGGTAATACCAATACAGATAATATTGTTAAATTAATAAAAAAACATTTTGTTAACCATCGAATTAGAAATAATAAAATAGATTATTATATCGATAATAAATTAAAAAAACATTTTGAACTTACAAAAGAAGAGTCTTCCTTTACTCAATCCCAATTAGTTATGATATACAATTTAGATAATCTAACTAAGGATGAAAAAGAGATTACTTTCCATTTATTAAACTATATTTTAGGAAGTGGAGGACTAACTAGTAAATTATATCGTTATATTCGGGAAGAGAATAATTATTGCTATTGTGTATCAAGCATGTATTTTAAATACGATAATCTTTTATGTATAGCATCTTCCCTAAGTATTGAAAATATAGATAATGCTATTAAACTAGTTAAGAAAGCTATTAAAGAAATGCAAAAAGGGGAGTTTAGTGAAGAAGAATTAAATGATGCTAAACGCAGCCTATTATTGTCATTAAATGTTAATAAAAATAATCCGAATGCAGTGCTTGCTAATTATGAATTTGAATACTTCTTAGGCAATTATTCGATTGAAAAGAAGATTGAATTATTAGAAACAATAACTAAGGAAGACATTGTTAAGTTAGCTAAAAAGATTAAAGAAAATACCATCTATGTATTAAGTGAGGCTACTAATGAAAGAAATTAAAATAAAAGGTGTTAATGAAGTAGTTTATGAGCATACCCTAAAAAATGGTTTAAAGGTCTATATTTGGAAATATAACTTGAGTGAAGAAATAAACATTAGTTTAACTGTTAAATATGGTAGTATCCATACTCATTTTAAAGTAGATAATAGTGAATATAGTGTTCCCAATGGTACAGCTCATTTTCTAGAACATATTAAGTTTAATGAAGCAAATAATGTAACGGCCCATGATTATTTTTATAAGTTAGGTAGTTATGTTAATGCTTATACAACATATGATCATACAACATATGAAGTAATGTGTAGTAATCAGGTAAAAGATAATTTAGAACATTTATTATATTTTGTTTTAAACCCTTATTTTACAAAAGGATTAATTCAAAAGGAAAAACCAATTATTGTCGAGGAAGCTAAAATGACTTTGAATAACCCTTATAATATTGGTTATAATGCTTTACAAAATAATCTATATATTGAGAGTAATAAAAGATTTTTAGTTACAGGTATGCCTGAAGAAATTCGAAAAATTACCATTGAGGATGTAACAAATGTTTTTAATAATTATTATCATCCTAAAAATATGGTATTAATTGTTACAGGTAATGTTAATCCATATGAAGTAGAAAAAATAGTTAATGAATATTTTAGTGATAAAGATTTTGGCAAATATCATAATCCTCAGATTATTTCTAACAAAGAACCAAATGATGTTGTTAAAAAACATGATGAGATTAGTACTGTTGTTACAAAAGAAAAACTATTAAAAAGTTTTAAAATCCCTAAAAAGAATCTAAAGGTATATAGTGATTTATATTTAAGAGTATTATTTACAATTGTTATGGACATTAATTTTGGTTCAACAAGTTTATTTAAAGAAGAGATTATAACAAATAAATTAGTTGATGATATTTATTATCTTGTTAATGTTGAAGATGATCATGTTATTATTACTTTTGAGGTTTCATCTTCGTATCCTAATGAAATTAGTAATAAAATCGAAGAAAAAATGGGCCATTTAGAATGCGATGAAGATGAGTTCGTTCGAAAAAATCGTGTTTTAATTGCATCAACAATACTTGACTATGAAGATGCTGTGGATGTTAATAATGATATTCGAGCTTCTATTCTTAAATATAATAAAGTTATTGATAATATGCGGGATGTTTTTACTAAACTAACCTGTGAAGACGGTAAGAAAATTATTAAGTTAATTAAGAAATATCAAAGTGTTGAAGTAGTTTTAAAACCAAATAAATGATATAATATTGACTAGCATAGGAAAATATGCTAGTTTTTTTGATAGAGGTAAGTAAAAATGAAAGTATTACGTTTTTTATTTATATTAATCATCGTAATATCCTTTTTAGGAGCTGTAGGTTTTGGAGTTTACAAAACGGTTTTTTATATGAAGGAAAGTAAATATAATGAAAATCTTAAAGAAATAGCTAGCGGATATATTGATGAGAATTATCAAGTTGATTTTGATTCTTTAAAAGAGATTAATCAAGATGTAATAGGTTATTTAGTTGTTAAAGGTACAAAGATTACTTATCCGGTAGTTAAAACACAAGATAACAATTTTTATTTAGAACATAGTTTAGATAAAAGTGTTAATTTGGCAGGCTGGATATTTGCTAATAGTGGTAATACTTTTGATGGTTTTGATATTAATATCGCTATTTTTGGTAGTGAACGTTTTGATGGTAGTATGTTTGGTTCCCTGAAAGATACATTAACTAGTAAATGGCAAGTAAATAATAAAGAAAAGCAAGTTATCTTTATCACAAAAGATGAAATTAGTTATTATGATGTTTTTTCAACATATAAGATGCCCAAAGAAGATTATTATATAAAAAATACTTTTCCGAATAATGATGAATATCAAGAATTCTTAAATCTTTTGAAAGAAAGAAGTAATCATGACTATGGAGTTGAGGTTACAACCGAAGATCAAATTCTTACTTTAGCTACGATTAATAAAAAAGAACAATATGTATTACATGCTAAAAAGATAATCGAGAATAATTAATGAGGTATATATGAAAAAGAACAATCTTATTTTAATAATAATAACCGTAATGGTAATACTTTCCATAATAGTTATTGCTACGTATGCATATTTTGCTACAGGATTATTAAATGTAAGCAATGTTGCTAATTTAAATGTTGTAACAGAACGTAATAATATGGTATTTGATACCTTAGGCGGAGAGATGTCTCTTAATGTTACAGCAGCCAATATGTCAGAGAGTCTAAGTGGTAATTTAGCTGCCGAAAATAATACAACCTTAACAGTTAATTTTACACCTAACACTGATTATAGTATGGTATGTACATATGATATTGTGTATGAATGGACAAGTACCGATAAATACACATCTCATACTACAGGAGTATCGTCGAATGAATTTACGATTCAAGGAACACTAGCTTCAAATGCGCATGTAAGTGAAGGAACAAATAGTATTAAAAATGAAAAAGATTTATCAACTTTGTCATATACAAACTATGCAGCCACAGTCGTAAGTGAAGCGCAAATAGATGGAACAGGAAGTACGACAAGTACGGCAGTATGGACATTATCAAGTAAATTTTATAATGTAAATGCAGATCAAAGTACATTATCAGGCAAAACATATAGTGGTAGGTTTAAAGTAGCCAATGTGTCATGTACAGCCGGAACAGTAACAATACCAGGTCCAACAAGTTATTGGTTTGATATTGATACATGTACGGAGAGTAGTCCATGTGTATTTCCAAATCATGGCGGAACATTACAAACCAGTGGAAATGCAACAGGACATAATGTCTATATTGGCCAGGACAATAGTAAGTACTATGTTTGTGCAACTATCCAAGGACATGAAATATGTTTATCTCAACCATATACGCAATATGGTCTTGAAGGACATACACCATGTGATTATTATGATGATAGCTGTGCTTTAACATCAGAACAACAAGCCAGTGCCAAACAAGCAATCTATCAAACCCTTATTGGCGCAGGGATAACAGTTGATATCAATAATGATTGCAGTGCGAGCGATATTTACGCTGAATGTTTTGTGGACGGACTCGATTTTTCAGTAAACTATGGAGGCCATGTATACTGCATTGATTACCCCGGGAGTAGTGCTTGTTGGGTGGACCGTCTTGGACGAGCCTACTGTGGGTAGTAGGATTAGTTTTAGTTAACGATGCTGGTGCAGTAGTGGCTATCAAGTCATCTTAATATCTTAGATCTAATTTTGCCAAAAGGTGAAATTGGATTTTTTTGTTATAAATGATGCGTATCATTGACAAACAAAGAAAATATAGTATAATGTTTATTGCAATTGATTGGCAGTGTTATAGGAATTTATAATGTGTTTGATCAAGAATAAAGTAGTAAGGCCAATTTACGAAATTATTCAAACTCCCTATAAAGATCTTATGACATATGACTTTTATTTGTAATTTAAAGAAAGGAGAGATATTATGGCAAGATATACTGGTCCATCATACAAAAAATCAAGAAGATATGGTTTTTCAACACTTGAAACTGGTAAGGAACTTGCAAAAAGACCTTATGCACCAGGTGCTCATGGCAAAGACCGTAAGAGAAAATTAAGTGAATATGGTATCCAATTACAAGAAAAACAAAAAGCTAGAACATTATATGGTCTAACTGAAAAACAATTCCATAAAGTTTTTGAAAGAGCTTCAAAAATGAAGGGAATCGCTGGTGATAACATGTTCATCTTACTTGAAAGCCGTATTGATAACTTAGTTTATCGTATGGGTATGGCTCGTACAAGAAGAAGTGCAAGACAAATTGTTAATCATGGACATATTTTAGTTAATGGTATTAAGGTAAATATTCCTTCATATACTTGCAAACCTGGTGATATTATTTCTGTTAAAGAAAATAGTAAGAACCATCCTGCAATTGTAGATGCATTAGAATTAAAACTAAATACACCTGCATTTGTTGAATTTGATGCTAAGAAACTTGAAGGTAAATATGTAAGAGTTCCTGATAGAACTGAACTTAATCCAGATATTAACGAACAACTTATTGTTGAGTACTACAATAGATAGTAAAAAGACTAGTGTTATGCTAGTTTTTTTATTTTAATAAAAATAAATGATATACAAATAATATAATTCGTGTTAGAATAACATCTATAAATTTTACAGGCATGATATTGCATGTGAAGAATAAGGGTGGTAGAGGATATGGATATTAATAATCTTAGTGATTTAAGAGGAACTTTTGTTGATAGTATTGATGACATGAACGTATCAGAGTCATCAAAGACAGCATCAAATATTGAATATGATACACTTTATAGTGAATTACAAAAAGATGTTGCGGGTGTCGACAGTCTTGTAAGTGATTTCTTTGATCAAAGAAAAGAAATATCAACTAGGGAAGATACTTTACGTGATGAAAAAGAAAGATTAGAACAAGAAAAGAAGGACTTTGCTAAGTATTGTGATGAACAACGTCGTATGCTTGAAGAAGAAAGACGTCGTTTTGAAGACGAGATTCGTATAAGCAAAGAAAAACTTCAAAAAGCAGAAAGTGATTATGCAAAAGAAGTCGAAACTATTAGAACGCAACTTTCTTTGACAGAACATGGGATTGAACTTGCTGAAGAAAACTTGAATGAGGAAAGAAATCAATTCGAAAAATATCGTTCTACTGAGGAATCACGCTTAAATATTTTAAGAGATTCTGTTCGGGAAGAAAAAGAACAAGTAGAAAAAGAAAGAAGTCAACTGGAGAAAGAAAGATCTATTCATAATGAAACAGTAGCAGTTCAAGAAGAACACTTAGAAAAAGAGCGTCAACAATTGAATCAAGAAAGACAAAATAATCTAAGATATGTTAAAGAAAAAGAAGAAGGACTTGCTAGATTAAAAGAACAATTTGAAAAATATCGTAGTAATGAACGTCAAAGATTAGAGCATGAAAGTAAGAATCTTTCTGAAAGTTGTGCTAAATTAAAAGATTTAGTATCTAAATTTAATGAGAATTAAAAGAAGTGTAAAACTTCTTTTTTTTGTCTTTTAATTTGTGTTATAATGATGGTAGAAAGAATAGGTGAATATAATGTTTAATTTAAAGGGAAGAGTTGCGGTAATCAGTGGAGCATCCTCTGGTTTAGGGAGACAAATGGCTCGTGGCTTTGCTGGCCAAGGTGCTGATTTAGTAATTCTTGCAAGAAGAATAGAAAGACTGGAAGAGTTAAAAGAAGAACTTGAAAAGACAGGTGTTAAAGTATTGCCGATTAAGTGTGATGTTACCTCAACTGAGGATATTGACAATGCAGCAAAACTTGCTGAAAAAGAATTTGGTAAAGTAGATATTTTAGTGAACTGTGCTGGATCTTCAAAAGACGCTGGCGTATTAGAAATGAAAGATGAAGAATGGGACTTTACCATTGCTACCGATCAAACTTCTGTATTTAAAATGACAAGAGCATTTGGTAATATTATGAAAAAACATAATTATGGAAGAATTATTAATATTGCTTCCATGTATGGCCTTGTTGGAAATACAGCGATGGGTACTATTGCTTATCATTCCTCAAAAGGTGGAGTAGTAAACTTTACTAGAGCTGCTGCTGCTGAACTTGCTAAATATAATATTACATGTAATGCAATATGTCCTGGGTATTTTGAAACAGAACTGACTTCAGCAGTTTTAAATACTGATGAATTTACAGCTTACATGAAGGGTACTGTTCCAATGGGAAGATATGGAAAAGAAGGCGAACTTAATGCTGGGGCTATTTTCCTAGCATCTGATGAAGCCTCTTATGTAACAGGTGTTATTCTTCCAATTGATGGCGGCTATACTTGCGTTTAATTGTAAGATTCTTATTAAACGCATAAATGATATTTTCATTTATGCGTTTTTTTGTTATACTTATGATATAAGTAGATTAATATATTAAAGTGAGGTATGTAGTGTGAGAAAAATACTATTATATATAATTATTATAATGCTTACCATATGCACATATTTATCAGTATCTCATGCTTATTATAGTCTTACTCCTTCTGGTGATGCTAATATTACTTCAAGTGCTTATGTTCCAGGGTGTTTGAAGCTACAAGTTAGTAATGTTATTAATATCAGTGGTGATTTAGCAATTCCTGTTAATGATGCTAAAGCATTGAGTAGTAATGATTATCGAATAGAGTTTACGGTACATAATGATTGCGATAGCCCATTTGATGTACAATTAGCATTTGCACCAGGCGCTGCGAATACCATGCCTTCGAAAGCATTAAAGTATGCTATTTATGAACAAGGTGGAACGGCTCCGACAGCAGGAACAGCACTGTCAACAAATGCGATTGAGTTGGATTCTTCCGTAGTTAATGAGGTTGCAACAATGGCTGGAGATGCAATTTCTGTTGGATATTTGATATCCAATACTATAACTATTGCAGGCTATTCGTCAAAATCCTATTATGCTTATCTATGGATAGACAAAAGTGAAGGTGGAACAAACAACTTAGCTAACGATAAAGTCTTAAAAATGCACTTAGTATTAGGAAATGCTGGAGATTTTGATGATGAAGTTACATTGGCTGGGTATTTGGTTAATACATCACCCAAAAGTGGGACTGATACAATAACAAGCAAGGCATGGATGCTAACAGAAGATCACCCAGGTGAATGGCGATTTGCGGGTAAAAACCCAAACAACTATATATTATTTAATAATGAATTATGGCGTATTATTGGTGTAATGCCTAATGTGGAGTATTGTACGGGAACGTATGGTAGTGAAAGTGAGTGTTCGACGACAAAAACAGGCAGTTTAGTAAAAATTATTAGAAATGATTCTTTAGGAGCCTTTTCATTTGACTATAAGGCTTCGGGTGTTGGTACTTCATCAAGTGCATCTGGCTCAAACGATTGGACTGATAGTCAGTTAATGTTAATGTTAAACGGGACTAATTATCTAAAAACGGGATATAGTGCTGCTGGAACTCAGTTACATACCGCTTATACGATAACAAATAATGTTGTAAGTGGACGTGAATATAATTATTATAATGCAACATATAGTTACTTGGATGGTAATGGTACGACTGTATATAAGCCTACGCAAGCCACAACAAGTGCTTATACAGCGACTTCGGCTACTTTACCTAGTAAAATATCATCAACAGCATTATCACAAATTGCCACGGTAAAATGGAATTTGTATGGAACAGGTTCATATTCGACAGCGGCCGAGGGTTCTGCCGAAGCATGGTATAACAAAGAAAGAAATATTAATGGTTTAGGAAGCGTTTATAACATGACAACGTCTGGACGTGAAAAAAGAGCCGTATATTGGTATGGCAAAGTTGGATTAATGTCTATTTCTGATTATGCATATGCTTCGAATGGCGGTAGTGGTTCATACACTAGAGCTACATGTCTAGCATATCAATTATCTTCGTGGAGTACTAGTTCTTACAAAAACAATTGTGCCGCAAATAGTTATTTATGGTATACCGGTGTAACTGATACCGCTCCTGGATCTTCAGGAGTTGCTCAATTGACTTTGAATCCATATTCTAGTTATGCATATAGGGAGCTTTGTATTTCTACTAGTGGTCAAATTGCATATGCTAGTACTAGTACTGCTACTTATAATGTTCGTCCAGCTTTATATTTAAAACCTGATATGGCTTATCATGGCGGTACGGGAACATGGAATGACCCTTATCGCACTGATGGGCCAGCATCATATTGGGTTGATTCAAACTTATGTGATAATTATGATGGGTGTATATTCCCAAATCACGGAGGGACATTGCAAACAAGTGGAAGTGCTACTGGACATACTACATATATAGGCCAAGATAGTGCTAAATATTATGCTTGTATAGCAGATGCAAATCATGAATTATGTTTGTCACAACCTTATACACAATATGGCTTATCTGATCATGAGAATTGTTCTGATGATAGTTGTGAATTTACATCAGCTCAACAAACAAGTGCTAAGCAAGCATTATATCAAGCTATGACTAATGCTGGATTTACACTGGATATAAATTATTGTGATGCCAACGGAGGAACCGTTAGTTGTGATTCGAATCCATATCATTGTGAAATTATCAATGATGGTAGCATCTTTTGTTACGATTATGGTGTCAACGAAGGATGTGGAGTCGATGCTTATGGTCATGCTTATAGTGATGTTGATTAATAATGCTTTTTGAATATCTCGTGGCTAGTTATTTTAAATAAAAAATTAAAAGACACATAGACTTATAATCATATGTGTCTTTTTTATTAAAAAAATATTATTTTCTGGTATAAGTGTAATTTTGTTTAGTAATATTATAATCAGTAGTAAAACCTTCGGAGAATATTTCTTGTTCATTAGCCATATCATTATATGTTCTAAAGATAGTATTACATAAAATGATGCCATCCTTTGATAATAGTTTTTGCAAATTATCATGGGCCATTTGGATCTTTGAGACATCACCTTTAGCCCAATCGAGAATATTGGACATTAAGATAATATCGTAGGTATTATTAACATTAATTTTATTAAAAAGATCAATGTGATAGAAATCTAAATCAGGATTAAGACAATCTTCAAGTTCATCGGCCTTAGTATATAAAGTATTACCTTCAGGTTGAGCACTGATAGTAAAGAATAGATTTATTAAATCGCTATTGGCATTAATGTGCTTTTGAAAAAAGATGAAGGCCTTTTCTTCATTATCGTTTTGTGGTTCAACATGTTTTAATAGGAATCTAATTAAACCGTTATTAATATGCCCATTCTTAATTTCGGGATATAATTCATGACGATATTTAATCGTCCATAGTCGTAAATAGAAATAGTAAATTGTTAGACGATTAATATCGAAAGCATCGACTTTTTGAGCATCAAGAAAACGAGAAGTTAAAACTTGATCACCTGATGAAAGAACTGAAAGAACTTTCTTTCCGTTAAAATCAACGTCTAAACATGGATTGATTAAATCTTCATTAGCTTTGTAATAAAGCTTACTATAGCCATCCACGATTTTTCCTTGTGTGATTAAACGACTAGCTAAGTAATCTTTAGTCAATAAATCAACATTTTTCATAAAAACCCCTTTTTTATGGGCTATATTATACCATAAAATGTCAATTTGTCAAAAATGTAGTATAATAACAACGGTTAGGTGATGTTTATGAAAGTTGGTCTTGTTTTAGAAGGCGGAGGCATGCGAGGACTATTTACAGCAGGTGCTTTAGATGTTTTAATGGATTATAATATTCAAGTCGATGGTATCGTAGGTGTTTCAGCTGGAGCCTTATTCGGAGCCAATTATTATACAGAGCAAAGGGGTAGAGTACTGCGTTATAGTAAAAAATACGCTAAAGATAAAAGATATATAAGTATTCGTAATCTAGTTTTAACTGGCAATGCTGTAAGTAAACGTTTTGCTTTTTATAAAGTTCAACAAAAACTAGATCCTTTTGATAATGAAAAGTTTATAAGTGTTAATAAACCATATTGGGTTGTAGCGACCAATGTTGATACTGGTAAACCAATGTATTTTGAGATAACTAATCCTTTCGAAGAAATGGATAAATTAAGAGCAACATCAGCAGTTCCCTTATCATCAAGAATTATAAAAATAGATAATAATAAATACTTGGATGGTGGCCTTTCTGATGCTATACCAGTGGATTTTATGAGAAGTAAAGATTTTGATAAGATTATTGTTGTTTTAACGCAACCAAAAAAGTATCGTAAAAAACAAGTTGCTGAAAAAAAATATAAAATGATGAAAAGAAAATATCGTCGTTATCCGAAATTACTTGAAGCATTAGATAATTGGCCAATTAATTATAATAAAGAAGTTGAAAGAGTAATAGACTTAGAAAATAAAAAAGAAATATTTGTTATTCGACCACATAAAAAGTTTTATGCTTCACTTATTGAAAGAGATGTTAATAAACTTCAAGAAATATATGACATGGGTGTCGATGATACTTTAAAAGTAATTGATAAGTTGACAGCATATTTAAATAATTAATAGTAAATCGGGGGTAGATGTTATATAATAAAAACGGAGTAGTAAATGAAGAAAAATGTCATTCAAGATACAACCGTTTTGTATCGAATATCAAGACCAATAATTAATTTCTTGGTTAAATTGGTCTTTCATCCCAAATACTATGGTTTAGAAAATATTCCTGCGAGTGGACGGATTATTTTGGCGGGAACACATACGAGTTTAATAGATTGTTGGCTTTTAATGAGTTCTACTAAGAGGTCTATTCATTTTTTAGCTAAAGACGAATTATGGAAGGGAATTGGCAAGTATTTCTTTGGTAATATAGGACTTATTCCTGTAAATCGTCGTGAAAAAGATCATAATGCTTTGGCAATGGCTGAAGAATATTTAAATCATGAGTATTTAATTGGTATTTTTCCGGAAGGTACGATAGAAAAAGAGAAAGAAGTAATGTTGCCGTTTAAAATGGGAGCCGTCAAAATGGCCAAAGATACAAGTACAACTATTATTCCTTTTGCTATTCGGGGAAAGTATAATGTCTTTGGTAAAAGTGTTCGAATAAAATTTGGTTCACCAATTAAAATAACAGGGGATTTAGAAAAAGAAAATGAAAAGTTAGTAAATATTGTTGAAAATTTACGTAAGGAGATTTAAATGAGTATTTTTAGTAGTATTTTAGGTAAGAAAAAGAAATTAGATGCCCCATGGGCAAAATATTATACACCTGAACAAATGAATTATCATATTCCCAATATATCTATGTATCACCAAGTTAAGACATCGCAAGAAAAGTATCCGCGTAATGTGGCTATCAAATATATGGGAAGAAAAATTAGGTATACTAGTTTATTAAAGAAAATAGATACAGTAGCCAAAGGTTTTCATTCTTTGGGTATTCGAAAAGGTGACATCGTTACAATTATGCTTCCTAATGTACCAGAAGCTTTAATATCACTATATGCCTTGAATAAGATAGGTGCTATAGCTAACATGACACACCCTTTATCTGCGGAAGAAGAAATAAAAGAAACAATTATGTCGACGCAAAGCAAGTATTTAATTATATATGATGCTCAATATGAAAAAATAAAGAGTTTTATTATGTCTTCATGTGTTTATCGCGTTATTTTTGTAAGCCCAGGTGATTCATTAAATTTTTTCAAAAGGTATGTTTATGATATTTCACAACTTTCAAAATTTGAACATCATCCACTTACGGAAAGATTTATTGATTGGCGTATTTTTTATAAATATGCTAAGTATTGTCCAGAATTTAATCCCCCTAAGAATGGTAAGAATACACCGGCAGTTATTCTCCATTCTGGTGGTACTTCTGGTAAACCTAAGAATGTCGTGATTCAAAACAGAGCTTTTATTTTTGCTGCCAAAGGTGAAGAGGTTGATCTAATTCGACTTACACCTGGTGATTCTGCACTAGCTATTATGCCTAATTTCCATGGCTTTGGTTTATCAGTTTTAATGCATACACCGCTAGCTTTAGGATGTAGTACCATTTTAGTACCTAGATTTGATGCTAAAAAGTTTGATACTTTGTTTAAAAAGACAAAACCAACATGTGTTCTTGGTGTACCAACTTTATTCGAAGCATTAGCCAATAGTACTAATGAGAAACATTTGGATTTATCCTTCTTAAAATATGTCATTAGTGGTGGTGATTTATTGCCTATCCAACTAGAAAACAAAATTAATAAGTATTTTGAAGATCATAATTCAACAGCAAGAATTACGCAAGGATATGGTTTATCGGAAGCGCTTGCTTGTGTAACAATGGCTCATGATTATGTCAATAAACCAGGTTCAGTAGGTATCCCTTTAGCGGGTAATTATGTCAAAATAATTGATCCAGCCACGCGTAAAACGGTTAAATATGGTGAAACGGGCGAAATTGTCATTAATAGTAAAGCCTTGATGATGGGTTATTTAAATGAGGAAAGTGAAACCAATGAGGCTTTGCAAGTTCATGATGATGGATATGTATGGTTACATACTGGTGATTTAGGTTATATGGATGAAGATGGTTTTATTTTCTATAAAGGCCGGATTAAAAGAATGATTATTACTAGTGGCTATAATGTTTATCCATCTCATGTCGAAGAAGTCCTTGAAGCTCATCCAGCAGTTTTCCAATGTAGTGTTGTTGGTGTTCCACACCCTTATAAACAAGAAGTACCAAAAGCCTTTGTTGTCTTAAATGAGGGATATGGTGGTATCTTTATTAAGGAAGAATTAAAAATGTATTGTAAAAAGAATTTAGCCAAATATATGGTTCCAGCAGAAATTGTCATTCGGAAACGTCTTCCGCGGACTAAACTTGGTAAAGTTGATTTTAACAAGTTAAAAGAAGACAATGGCGCTGATGAAGAATAGGGGTAATTATGCGGAGTAAATTAGTTACGAGAAATTATGCTTTTGATGGTGATTATTTAAAATGGTATAACAAATATGCTGAATATTTAGATAATTCTAAATTATCTAAAGAAACATGTGATTGGCGTTTAAAGCATATTCGTCTTTTTATTGATAATTTGCAAAATGATCATGTTATTTTAAAAAAACTTACAGAAAAAGATATTATCAATTGTATTGAAAAATCTATTAAAGGTTTAAGTGCAAGGACAATTGAAAATAGGGTAACTTGTTTAAAACATTTCTTATTGTTTTTAAGAGATAAAAGAGTTATTAAACTTGCTAAGGAAGATATTCCATTTATTGTACGTAAACCTCTTCATAAAAAATGAATATTACAACCTCATTATTGAGGTTGTTTTTCTTTTCTTGAAAAACTGTGCTAGAATACTACTTAGTGATGCAAAATGAATGAATTTGAAACAATTATGAAGGAAATATGTAATGAACTTGGTATTAAACTAGATATTATTTCTAATGGTTGGATTTATGTCTTAGAAAAAGATGGTATAAAAAAGTTTACAACTATGTCAAGTTTTGATAATAATACTCATGCATTAGGTAATATATTTGATGATAAGTATGGAACTTATTCATTACTTCAAAGTATTGATGTACCGGTTATTGAACATCATATTGTTTATGATAAGAACAATTCTAATGATTTTGCTAAAGGATGTAACAATGTAACAATAGTTCATGAATATTTTAATGAACATAATCATAATATTGTTTTAAAAGCCAATCATGGATATGGAGGCAGACAAGTCTTTCATATAACTAAGGAAAATGAAATAGATAATTCTTTGAATGAATTACTTACGCATAGTTATTCCGTTAGTATGTGTCCGTTCTATAATATAAAAAATGAATATCGTTTAGTAGTCTTAGATAATAATGTTGAACTTTGTTATAAAAAGATTAAACCTGTTATAATCGGCGATGGTAAAAGTACTATCAAAGAGTTATTATTTAAGTTTAATAAGCATTTTTTTAGTAATCTCGATGATAGTTATAATAAAGTCTTAAAAAAAGATGAAGTATATGAATATAATTGGCAATTTAATCTTTCTAAGGGAGCCACTATTTCTTTAGATATTGATGACATTAAAGATAAACTATTTAGTGTAGTTAAAAAGATAACGGATAAGATTCATCTTGGTTTTGTAACTGTAGATATTGTTGAACTTGATGATGGAAGAGTAATGGTTATGGAAATTAATTCGGGTGTTGGTTTAAAACATTTTCGAGAAATTACTTTAAATGGTCGAGAAATATCAAAAAATATATATAAAAAAGCTGTTAAGAAACTATTCGATTTAGAGTAGTTTTTTTATTTCTTGGATAAAACAAGAAGAATTTTTAAAAGGAACTAATAAATAAGTCTTGATTTTACAACGAGTAATACCTACGAAGAATAATCTTCGCTCTTCGGCAAAAGGTATTTCATTATCATTGCCAGTTATATATTTTAAAATAGGGTGGTCTTCAAGTTTATTAGGTAGGCCATATAACGAATTAGCATTATTTAAAATAATGACATAATCACTTTCTAAGCCTTTCGAACTATGAATAGTTAGATATTTATAAGTTTTGTTTTGATAATAAATAAGATTATCTTGTATAGTAATTTCATCATCTAAGTAATTATAGATATCATTATAATTTCTTGATAGAATCATAATATTATCACTTTTTATTAAATCAAGTGTCTTTTTTAAAGATTTACTAGCATGATAGTAATAGATTATTTTTAAAGCATCTTGGATATGGATATTACTATGCATATTTTTTACTAATTGATTGGGATTTTTATTAATAAACTTTTCGGAAATATCCACTATTTCCTGACTATTACGATAAGTATTTTTTAAAAAAATGAGATTAGAGTTGGGAAAATGGTCTTGAAAATTTAAAAAGATATTTAAATCACAACCTGTAAAATGAAAAATTGATTGAGCATCATCTCCGACAGCAGTTATTACAGCATTAGAGTGATAATAAATCTCTTTAATAAGATTTAGTCTAATAAGAGAGGTATCTTGAAATTCATCTATGATAATATAGTCATATTTTTTATATTGATAATCATTTTCTAATAACTTAGTGGCTTGAATAATAAGATCATCAAAGTCTAACATTCTACAACTGTTTTTTTCTTCTTCATAAATATTTAAGATATCAAGAATTATTTTTAATAAATATCTATCTTCATAATTTGTTATTAGATTATGTAAGATGTTTATATCATGATTATTGGTTTTAAAAAGATTAATAAAAGTAATAATTAATTTTTTTAGTGATTTATATTCATTACTTTGTTTATTAATTCTTAAGACATTTAAATAACGACAAAGTTTTTGTTTATTACTTATACTTAGTGTATTAAAATATTCATCAATGATATATGGTAAAAGTGTATCATCGACAATATGATATTGATAGTTATAGTGTTTCAAAATATCGATGGCCAGTTTATGAAAAGTCATGACATCGATTGATTCATCACTTAACTTTTTTTGAATATCATTAACACTTTTGTTAGTAAAAGATAGTAAGAGAATTGATGCTGTGGGATTTTCTTTTAGTAGAAATCTAACTTTATCTAAAATAGTGGTGGTTTTACCACTGCCGGGGCCAGCAATAACTAGGGTATTTTGCATAGATTTTATTACTTCGAGTTGATAATTATCAAAGTTCATATATGACCTTTCCATCATATACTGTATCCTGACAAGTTTATATCAAAAATAATGTCTAAAGTAAAGATACTACTATCAAATATTCTAATTTTGAAGTATAATTATTATAGGAGTGGTACGGATGGAAAGAATAAAAAGGGTTGTAGGAGTTGCTTTTATAAAAGATGGTAAACTTTTAATAGTTCAATCTGTTCGCAGTAGTAAAAATAAAATATGGACTTTAGTTGGTGGTGGCGTTGAAGTCGGTGAAACCGAGGTTGAAGCCGCGATTAGAGAGGTTAAAGAAGAAATTCATAATGGTTTTGAAATTAAGGAAGAAGATTTGGTACCAGTTATGTGTTTTAAAGAATGTGCTGCTTCCGATTTTAATTTAAATATTATTATGACGATGTTTATTTGTAAAAAATCACTTGATGATGTATATGTTTCTTCAGATTTTGAAATACTAAAATATCATTGGTATAAAATAGGGGATAAGAAATATAAATTATCTTCGGCTATTCGTGATCATTTCCTTCCATTTGCTATTTCCGAGGGCTTAATATATTAAAAAAACAATTTTTTCTTGCACTAATTAGATTTATATAGTATAATTTTAATTGTCTTGAAAAGAAGTCGGGCGATTAGCTCAGTTGGTTAGAGCACCTGCCTTACAAGCAGGGGGTCATAGGTTCGAGTCCTATATCGCCCACCATATGCCGACATAGCGTAATAGGTAGCGCAACTGACTTGTAATCAGTAGGTTGGGAGTTCGATTCTCTCTGTCGGCACCATTATTAAAAAATACCACATGTAATATGTGGTTTTTTTGTTGATTTAATTATGTTATAATAATATATGATAGGAGTTCACATGAAAAGAAATAATATAATCTTATTAACAATAGCAATAGTTACTATTCTAACTCTAATAATTGGAGCAACATATGCATATTTTGCAACAGGTAATATGAATATTACCAATGTAGCAAATGCAAATACAGTTACTGAAAGAAATAATATGGTGTTTGACACCTTAGGTGGAGGAATGCAATTAAATATCACAGCAGCTAATATGGTGCAAGCTAAACAAGGCAATGTAGCAGCGGAGAATAATACAACACTAACTGTCAATTTCACCGCTAATACTGATTATAGTATGGTGTGTACATATGATATCATTTATGAATGGATATCAACAGATAAATATACGACCCATACAAGTGGAGTAACAGGTAAGGAATTTACTATTCAAGGAATACTAGCAAGTAATGCCCATGTATCCGAGGGAACAAATAGTATAAGTAGTGAAAAAGATTTATCAACACTTTCATATACAAACTATGCAGCAACAGTTGTAAGTGGAGCGCAAATTGATGGAACTGGTAATACAATGAGTACCGCTGTTTGGACATTAACAAGTAGATTTTATAATCTAGGTGCTAATCAAAGTGCCTTATCAGGCAAAACATATGCAGGAAGATTTAAAGTAGCCAATGTCTCATGTACAGCCGGAACAGTAACCATCCCAGGTCCAACAAGTTATTGGTTTGATGCAAACACTTGTATATTTGATAATCCATGTACCTATCCAAATTATGGTGGAACATTACAAAGTAGAGGAACAGCAACAGGACATAATGTATATATAGGGCAAGATAGTAGTAAGTACTATGTATGTGCAACAATTCAGGGACATGAAATATGTTTAAATCAACCATATACACAATATGGACTTGAGGGACAAACATTAGATGGTTATTTAACACCAGAGCAACAAGCCAGTGCTAGACAAGCAATCTATCAAGCATTTATCGATGCTGGAATAACACTTGATATAAGTAATTGCGACGGTTACGACAACTACGCTGGCTGCAATGTGGGCAACCGAAACTGTGCAGTGAACATCAACGGTTATGTCTACTGTTACGAT
>JAEEGL011521288.1_pt1 | contig 19831 bp, 34 predicted proteins | sample 9134231 | NCBI WGS metagenome assembly JAEEGL01 (sample SAMN16246548, study PRJNA631951) | gut metagenome | biome: gut microbiome; feature: rumen; material: fiber-attached | host: Bos | place: Iran: Karaj | collected 2018-10 | reverse complement strand
GGTCATGCCCGGCGACAACGTAACCATTACCGCCGAGCTCATCGTTCCCATCGCTCTCGAGCAGGGTCTGAACTTCGCTATCCGCGAAGGCGGACACACCGTAGGCGCCGGCGTTATCGCCGAGGTTATGGGCTGATAAAGCATATTAACGGAGCGCCGCGACCCAGGCCGCGGCTCTCCGATGCGGAGATATTAAGTTTATGCGCAAAGACAAGGTAAGAATCAGACTCAAAGCGTTCGATCACAAGGTCATCGACCAGAGCACCGAGCGCATCGTTGAGACTGTCAAACGCACCGGTGCGAAGATTTCCGGTCCCGTTCTTCTCCCCACGGAGAAGGACATCTTCTGCGTCAATCGTGGTACCACCATCGACAAAGAGTCCATGGAGCACTTCGAGCTCAGAACGCACAAGCGCCTGATCGACATTATCAACCCGGGACCGAAAACCATCGACGCGCTCATGCGCTTGGATCTTCCCAGCGGTGTCGATATCGAAATAAAATCATAAAGGATCATAAGACAAATGGTCAACGGAATTTTGGCAAAGAAGCTTGGTATGACCCAAGTCTTCACTGAAACGGGAATGCTTATCCCGGTAACCGTTCTCGAAGCCGGTCCCTGCCTGGTAACCCAGGTCAAGACCGAGGAGAAGGACGGCTACGAAGGCGTGCAGGTCGCTTTCGGCGACGTTAAGGAAAAGCACGTCAACAAGCCCGCAAAGGGCCACTTCGCCAAGGCGGGTGTGGCTCCCAAGAGATACGTCCGGGAATTGCCCGTGGACGGAATCGACGACGTTAAGGTCGGTCAGGAAATCAAGGCCGATATCTTCAGCGCCGGCGAACCCGTTAAGGCCACCGGTATCTCCAAGGGTAAGGGCTTTGCCGGTGCCATGAAGAGATGGAACTTCAGCGGTGCGGAAATGTCCCACGGCTCCATGCTCCACAGAAAGCCGGCTTCCGGCGGCGCCACCGATGCCGCCAGAACATTCAAGGGTGTCAGACGCCCGGGCCACATGGGCAGCGCCAAGGTTACCCAGAGAGGTCTCACCGTTTTCGCGGTGGACGCCGACAGAAACCTGTTGCTCGTAACCGGTTCCGTGCCGGGTTCCAACGGCGGTTTGGTGCTCGTAGCCAGACAGCAGGTGGGAGGATAGTATAAATGGCTAAAGTTAATTGCTTGAAAATGGACGGAGCTGCCGCCGGCGAGCTCGAACTGGCCGCGGCCGTCTTCGAAGCCGAAAAGAATATTCCTCTGATGCACCAGGCGGTTGTGGCCGAGGAAGCCAATATGCGCCAGGGTACTTCCGACTCCAAGACGAGAACGGACGTCTCCGGCGGCGGCGCCAAGCCCTACAGACAGAAGGGTACCGGCCGTGCCAGACAGGGTTCCATCAGAGCCCCGCATTACTACCACGGCGGCGTCGTTTTCGGTCCTCATCCCCGCAGCTTCGCGAAGAACATGCCGAAAAAGATGCGCAGAGGCGCCCTTCGGTCCGCTCTTTCCGCGCAGTTCGCGGACGGTCTTATCAGCGTCGTTGACGAGATTAAGGCCGACAGCATCAGTACAAAGCAGTTCGCGTCTTTCCTTAAGACTATGGGCGACGCGAAGAGATATCTTGTTGTTCTCGACAAGGCCGACGATATGATTTGGAAGTCCGCCAGAAACATTCCGGGCGTTGAGGTTCGGGTAAGTCCCTGCGTCAGCGTTCGCGACCTGCTGGTGGCCAAGAAGATTATCATGACCAAAGCCGCCGTCGAGAGACTCGAGGAGGTTCTCGGATGAACAGAGACGCATATACCGTAATCAAACGGCCGCTCATCACCGAGAAGAGCATGGATGCCACTTCCATGAACAAGTACGTGTTCGAAGTGGACATCAAGGCCAACAAAGTCGAAATCGCCAAGGCGATTGAGGAGATGTTCTCCGTTGACGTGAAGAAGGTTAACACCCTCCGCGTCAAGGGCAAGGCCAAGAGAGTCAATTCCCGGGTCCCGGGAAAAACGGCCGACCGCAAAAAGGCTTACGTTACTCTCAAAGAAGGCCAGAGCATCGAGATTTTCGAGAACGCGTAGTCGGCGCAGAGGAGAAATAAATGGCTGTTAAACAGTACAAACCCACATCGCCGGCACGGCGATACTATACGGGTTCGACTTTTGAGGAAATCACCAAGAGCACTCCCGAAAAGAGCCTCTTGAAGCCGAAAAAGAGAACCGGCGGAAGAAACAACAGCGGTAAGCTCACCGTTCGCCACCACGGCGGCGGCCACAAGCAGATGTACCGCGTGATTGATTTCAAACGCGACAAAATCGGAGTTCCGGGCAAAGTTGCCGCTATCGAGTACGATCCCAACAGATCCGCTCGCATCGCTCTCATCAACTACGCCGACGGCGAGAAGAGATACATCATCTGGCCGCTGGAGCTGAAGGTTGGAGACACCGTTATCGCGGACACCGCGGCCGATATCAAGCCGGGCAACTCCATGCCCCTTTCCAGCATACCGCTGGGTACACTGGTCCACAACATCGAGCTCAAAATCGGCAAGGGCGGTCAGATTGTCCGCTCCGCCGGCGGAAGCGCTCAGGTTATGGCCAAGGAAGGCAGATACGTTCAGCTGCGTCTGCCCTCCGGTGAGATGAGAAACGTTTTGGCGGCTTGCTACGCCACCATCGGCCAGATCGGCAACGTTGATCACGGCAACATTTCCATAGGTAAAGCCGGCCGCACCCGCTGGATGGGTATCAGACCCACGGTCCGCGGCGTCGTTATGAATCCCTGCGATCACCCCCACGGCGGCGGCGAAGGCAAGAGCCCTGTAGGCAGAAAGACCCCCATGACCAAGTGGGGCAAGCCGGCCCAGGGTATGAAGACTCGCGGTAAGAAGCAGTCCGACAAGTACATTGTCAGACGCAGAAGCAGTAAGTAGGAGGCACAAGATTGGCGCGTTCGCTTAAAAAAGGTCCGTATGCGGAACCCAAACTGCTGAAGAAAATAGAAGACATGAACGCCAAGGGCGAGAAGAAGATCATTCAGAGCTGGTCCAGAAGATCCACCATCTTCCCGGTTATGATCGGTCACACCATCGCCGTTCACGACGGTAGACGCCATATTCCGGTGTTCATCACCGAGAACATGGTGGGTCACAAGCTGGGCGAGTTCGCCCCGACCCGCACCTACCGCGGCCACGGCAACAAAGCCGAGCGTTCCGGCGGTTTGAAATAATAAAGGAGGGCATGATAAATGCAGGCTATAGCTAAAGCACGTTACGTTCGCACATCGCCTCGCAAGGCCCGCCTTGTGATAGATGCAATCAGGGGTATGGATGCCAAGGAAGCCCTGGCGCTCCTGCAGTTCACCCCCAACTTCGCGGCAAGACTGGTTGAGAAGGTTCTCAAGTCCGCCATTGCCAACGCGGAGAACAACCATCATATGAATGGTGATAATCTTAAAGTGGCGGTCGCCATGGTTGACGGCGGCCCGATGATGAAGAGACTGCGCTACGCCCCGCAGGGTCGCGGCTACAGAATGGTGAAGAGACTTTCTCACATCACCATCGCGGTCGAAGAAGTCGAGCCCACCGGCAAGAAGGCGCGCAAAGAGCTGACCAAGACGGTTAAATCCGCCAAGAAGGCCGCTCCCGCACCCGCCGCCGACACCGACACCGACGCAAAAGGAGGAGCATAATTGGGACAGAAAATTCATCCCATAGGATTCCGCATCGGTATCATTCGTGATTGGGAAAGCAGATGGTACGCCGGGAAAGAGTTCCCCGAGCTTCTGCTTGAAGATGCGAAGATTCGTAAGTACGTTAAAAAGACGCTTTACCAGGCCGGTGTCTCTCATGTTGAAATCGAAAGAGCCGCCACCAAGGTAAAAATCAACGTCTACACCGCCAAGCCGGGCCTTATCATCGGCAGAGGCGGAAAGGGTATCGAGGAGCTTAAGGCCGCTCTCGAGAAGATTGCCGCGGGCAAGACCGTTGTGGTCAACGTTTCCGAGATTCGCTCTCCGGAGACCGACGCCCAGCTGGTTGCCGAGTCCATCGCCCAGCAGATCGAGCGCAGAATTTCCTATAAGCGCGCGATGAAGCAGTCCGTCTTCAGAGCCACCAAGGCCGGAGCCAAGGGCATTCGTATCAGAGTCGCCGGTCGTCTCGGCGGCGCCGAAATGGCCCGTGTCGAAAACGACAAAGCCGGCAAGGTTCCTCTCCACACTTTGAGAGCCGACATCGATTACGGCTTCACCGAAGCGGCCACCACCTACGGCCACATCGGTATCAAGGTATGGATCTACAAGGGCGACGTTTTGCCCGGCGCAAGACGCAGACCCGCCGACGACGACAATATGCGCGCTCAGAACCAGCGCAGACCTCGCAGGGGCCGCAGATCCGACGATCGCGGCGGACGCCCTCGGGGAGGAAGAACGGCCGGCGGAGATAGGAGAAGAACGCAAAATGCTGATGCCGAAAAGAACTAAGTACAGAAAACAGCAGCGCGGTTCTCGTGCGGGCAAAGCCACCGTCGGAAACAAAGTGAGTTTCGGCGAGTACGGTTTGCAGGGACTTGAGGCGGCTTGGATCACTTCCAACCAGATTGAGGCCGCGAGAGTCGCTATCACCCGTCACATCAAGAGAGGCGGTAAGGTTTGGATCCGCATTTTCCCGGACAAGCCCATTACCCGCAAGCCCGCGGAAACCCGTATGGGTTCCGGCAAGGGTTCTCCCGAAGGATGGGTGGCCGTCGTGAAGCCCGGAAGAATGTTGTTCGAGATGGCGGGCGTTGACGAGGCTTTGGCCAAAGAGGCTATGAGACTCGCCGCTCACAAACTCCCCATCGCGACCAAGTTCGTCAAGAAGGAGCAGGATGACACAAATGAGACAGTCTGAAATCAGAACCCAACTCAAACAGATGAGCGACGCGGAGCTTCTGACCAAGCTCGGCGAAGAGCGCAAAACCCTCTACGCCATGCGGCAGCAGATTGCCTTGAAGCAGCTTGATAATCCTCACGCGATTACCGCCGCCAGAAAGAACATCGCTCGCATTCTGTGCGAAATGTCCGCACGCAAGAACAGTTAAGAAGGATCTTTATGGAAAGAAACAGACGCAAGGTCCGGAGCGGCAAAGTAATCAGCAACAAGATGGATAAGACCGTTGTGGTCGAGATCAAGTCGCTGGTTAAGCACCCGCTCTACGGAAGAATCGTAAGACGTACCACCAAGTTCAAAGCTCACGACGAGTTCGAGTGCGGCTTGGGCGATACGGTTGAAATCATGGAGACCAGACCCATTTCCAAAGACAAGAGATGGAGAGTTTCCAAGATAGTCGAAAAAGCGAAGTAATTTATTTCGCAAGTCACTAAAGATAGGATCGTAAAATAAATGATACAGCCCTATACCAGACTTAAAGCGGCTGACAATTCGGGAGCCCGCGAGATTTTGTGCATTCGTGTAATGAAAGGCTCTAACGCCCGTTACGCGCATGTAGGCGATATCATCATCGGTGCCGTAAAGCAGGCTACGCCGGGCGCTACGGTAAAGAAGAGCGAAGTCGTTCGCTGCGTTGTGGTCAGAACCAAGAAAGACATTCAGCGCACCGACGGCTCCACCCTCAGATTCGACGATAACGCCGCGGTGGTCATCAACACCGCCAACGAGCCCCGCGGAACCCGTATTTTCGGGCCTGTGGCCAGAGAACTGCGGGAGAAGGGGTTCATGAGAATCATCTCTCTCGCCCCGGAGGTTCTCTGATATAGGCGACGTGTTCGCCGTAAAACGGAGAGACAGTTATGCGAAAGAGCAGACCTTTATTCGAAGGTAAGATGAGCCTTAAAAAAGGCGATGAAGTGGTCGTGCTGGCCGGCAAAGACAAAGGCAAGCGCGCCAAAGTTCAGGAATCCCTTCCCAAAGAGGGAAGAGTGATTGTTGACGGAGTCAACATGGTAACCAGACATAAGAAGGCCGGGGGCAACAGCTCCAGAGCCATGGTGAAGAGCCAGCTGGGCGAGATCAGAATGCCCGCTCCGCTCCCCATCAACAAAGTTATGTTGGTTTGCCCCAAGTGCAGTAAGCCCACCCGGCTGGCCCGCGAGGTCGGCACGGACGGCAAATCCGCCCGCAAGTGCAAGAAGTGCGGCGGACTGATCGACGGTTAGAGGAGTTTAAGATGACAAGACTCAAAGAAAAGTATAACAACGAGGCTCGCGCCGCCCTGATGAAGGAGTTCGGCTACACCAACGTTATGCAGGCACCTAAACTCGTCAAAGTCGTTGTGAGCATGGGCGTCGGCGCGGCAATCGCCGATTCCAAGGTTCTCGACGGAGCCGTCAATGACATGACGAAGATAACCGGCCAGAAGCCGATTATTACCAAAGCCACCAAGTCCATTTCCAACTTCAAGGTCCGCGAGGGCATGCGCATCGGTTGCAAAGTCACCCTCAGAGGCGCCATGATGGAAGAGTTTCTCGACAGACTTATCAACGCGGTTCTGCCGAGAATCCGCGACTTCGGCGGAATCAACCCGGACGCTTTCGACGGCCACGGCAATTTCAGCATGGGCCTTAAAGAGCAGCTGGTGTTCCCCGAGATCGAGTACGATAAAATCGACCGCACCCGCGGTATGAATATCGCCATCGCCACCACCGCCAACACCGACGAAGAAGGAAGAGCGTTACTCAAGGCTTTGGGTATGCCCTTCAGAAAGGCCTAATGTAAGCCCATGAAGACTTATCCGATTGACGCAATCAGAAACATCGTGCTCGCCGGACACGGCGGTACCGGTAAGACCTCCCTGGTCGAGGCCCTCCTTTACAAGAGCGGCATGATTCAGAGACTGGGAAGCGTGGACAAAGGCACCTCCGCTTCCGACTGCGACGAGGATGAAATTCAGAGAAAAATGACCATTAACGCGGCGCTCCTGCCCTGTGAATGGAAGAACAAGAAACTCAATTTCATCGACACCCCGGGTTATCCGGACTTTGTGGGCGACGTTATTGGCGCCATGCGCGCCGTTGAGACCGCGATTATCGTGGTTGACGGCGGCGGCACCATCGAAGTCGGAACCGACACCGCTTGGGAAAACGCGGATGCCGCGGGAATCTCCAAGGTATTCTTCGTAAACAAGCTGGAGAAGGAAAACAACGACTTCTACAAGACCCTTGAGGCTCTGCGGGAGAGATACGGAACCACCGTGGCTCCCCTGTGGCTCCCCATCGGCGCCGAAGCGTCTTTCACCGGTGTGGTCGACCTTCTGACCCAGAAGGGCTACACCTGGGCCGACGGTAAAGTCAGCCCCTGCGATGTGCCCGCCGACATGGCGGCCGCCATCGAAGAGAACAGAGAAGCTTTGATCGAAGCGGCGGCGGAGATGGATGACGATCTCCTCGAGAAGTTCTTCGCCGATTCCACCCTCTCCGACGAAGACCTTACCAAAGGTCTGGAGATAGGTATCAAGAGCGGTAAGCTCGTTCCCGTGCTTTGCGGCAGCGCCGCCAAGCTTGTGGGTATCGACACCCTCCTGGATTTTGCCGCGGGATCGCTCCCGTCCCCCAAGGACGCGGATAACGTCACCGGCGTAGACGCCGCGGGCAACGAAGTAACCGTTAAGCCTGAAGATCCCTTCAGCGCTTTGGTATTCAAGACCCTGGCGGACCCCTACGTGGGCAAACTGACCTTCTTCAGAGTTTTCTCCGGTTCCGTAAAAGCCGACTCCAGAGCGTTCAACACCGACAAAGAGCGCGAAGAGAGATTCGGACAGGTTTATTACACGGTAATCGGTAAATCCCAGCAGGTGGCCGAGAGCATCGGCGCCGGCGACATGGGAGCGGTGGCCAAACTTCAGTACACCGTTACCGGCGACAGTCTCTGCGACAAAGCCAAGCAGGTGACCTTCGCCCCGATTGCCTTCCCCGATCCGGTTTATTCCCTGGCCGTAGGCGCCAAGACAAAGGCGGACGAGGACAAGCTGGGTTCCGCTCTCGGCAAGCTTGCCGAATGCGACCCCACTTTCAAGACCGTGAGAGAAAAAGAGACCTCCCAGACCATTATGAGCGGCCTCGGAGACACTCATCTGGACATCATCGTGGACAGACTCAAGCGGAAATTCGGCGTTGAGGTCGAGACCTCCACTCCGAAGATTGCCTACAGAGAAACCATCACCGCCAAGGCCGAGGCTCAGGGCCGCCATAAAAAGCAGTCCGGCGGCAGAGGCCAGTTCGGCGATTGCTGGATTCGTCTCGAACCCCAGGAGCGGGGCGCGGGCTACGAATACGTTGACGCCATCGTGGGCGGCGCCATTCCGAGACAGTTCATCCCCTCCGTTGACAAGGGCATCAGAGAAGCCCTCAACAGCGGTATCCAGGCTGGCTGCCCGGTTGTGGACGTTAAAGTCACCTGCTACGACGGCAGTTTCCACCCGGTGGACTCTTCCGATATGGCGTTCCAGCTGGCCGGAAAGCTCGCTTTCCAGGCGGCGGCGATGAAGGCCAGACCGGTTCTTCTCGAGCCGATCATGGACGTTGAAATTATCGTTCCCGATATGTACATGGGCGACGTAATCGGCGACCTCAACACCAAGCGCGGCCGCGTCGGCGGCATGGAGCCCGTGGGCGGCGGCAGACAGCTGGTCAAGGCCCAGGTTCCCATGGCCGAGATGCAGCGCTACATCATCGATCTCAGATCGATCGCCAGAGGCAGAGGCCGCTTCAGCGCGAAGTTCTCTCACTACGAGGAAGTTCCGCAGAACGTGGCTCAGGAAGTTATCGCGGAAGCGGCTAAGGCCAAAGAGTCTTAGAAGGTTAAAAGGAGTTTGATTAATGGCAAAGAGAGCCTTGATCGAAAAACAGAAGCGGCCGCAGAAGTTCGGTGTACGGAAGTACAACCGCTGCAGCATTTGCGGCAGACCTCGCGGATACATCAGAAGATTCGGCCTTTGCAGAATCTGCTTCCGCGAAATGGCGCACAAGGGTCTGATCCCGGGTGTGACCAAATCCAGTTGGTAAATCGGACGTTCGGGGCGGACCCCGCCCCGGCCTATATAAAATAATCGGCTCGAAAGCGCCGATTAGGAGGATTAAAGCATGACCGTGACAGATCCCGTAGCCGACCTGCTTACCAGGATCCGCAACGCAAATCGGGCAAAGCACGAATCCGTGGAAGTACCCGCGTCCAAGCTCAACGTTGAGATTGTGAAGATACTCCACAGCGAAGGCTTTATTAAGAGTTTCGCGAACGTAAGCGAGGCGAAGTTCCCCACGCTTAAGATCGAGCTTAAATACGGACCCAAGCAGGAGCTTGTTATCACAAACCTCAAGAGAGTGAGTAAGCCGGGTCTGAGAATCTACGCGAAGAGAGACAGAGTTCCCAGAGTTCTCAGAGGTCTCGGAATCGCCATCATCAGTACGTCCAAGGGCGTTATGACCGACCGCGAAGCCCGCAAACTGGGCATCGGCGGCGAAGTTCTTTGCTACGTTTGGTAATATCGGAGGAGAAATATGAGCAGAATAGGACAGACACCGATTCCTCTTCCGGCAGGCGTACAGATCAGCCGCGAGGACGACGTTATTACGGTAAAGGGCCCCAAGGGCACACTTTCCAAAAAACTTCCCGCCGACATCACGGTGGAAGTGGAGGACAACAACATCCTCTGCAAGAGACCTTCCAATGACAGACAGCACCGCGCTCTCCACGGTCTCGTCCGCTCCCTTGTGAACAACATGGTTGTGGGCGTAACCAAGGGTTACGAGAAGAGACTCAATGTTCTCGGCGTGGGTTACAGAGCCGAGATGCAGGGCAAGAACCTTGTTCTCACCGTGGGTCTTTCCCATCAGGTGACAATCGAGCCCGAGGAAGGAATCACCTTCGAGGTGGGTACCGATACAAACACCAGATCTTCCTTTATTCTGGTTAAGGGTATCGACAAAGAAGTTCTGGGTCAGCAGGCCGCCAACATCAGAGGCGTCAGACCCCCCGAACCCTACAAGGGCAAGGGCATCCGCTACGCCGGCGAGATCGTCAGACTCAAAGCCGGTAAGGCAGGTAAGAAGTAACTTCTTGCGTTTTTTCGCGAAATACAGTACAATATAGTTTGCGTCCGGTGCTTTATCGCATAGGGACGGCGGGGACCGCGAAGCGGTCGGTGCGGGCGAGAAGCCATGCCGGATGCAAAATCACCGAAAATCCCGCGGTCAAGGAGAAAAATGCAGCACACAAAGGAAACGCTTCGCAAGAAGCGCCACATCAGATTGAGACAGACCCTTTCGGGTACGGCGGAAAGACCCAGACTGGACGTCTACCGCAGTCTCAACCACATATACGCGCAAGTAATCGACGACACAACCGGCAACACTCTTGTTTCGGCGTCGAGCAATGACAAAGAACTCAGAAGCCAGGTAGCTTCGGGCGGAAACATCGAAGGCGCCAAGGCGGTGGGCAAAGCCGTCGCCGAGAGAGCCCTCGCCAAGGGTATCACCACCGTCGTTTTCGACAGAGGCGGATACAAGTACCACGGCCGCGTAGCGGCTTTGGCGGATGCCGCCCGCGAAGCGGGGCTGAAGTTCTGAGGAGTACGGAGAAAAGTATGGCTAAATTCAATGCTGAAGCTGTTGAGCTTGAAGAGCAGATTATTCGCACGAACAAGGTCCAGAAGACCCATAAGGGCGGACGTACCCTCAGTTGGAGCGTTCTGATTGCCGTCGGCGATCGCAACGGCCACGTGGGAATCGGTTTGGGCAAGGCCAGAGCCATTCCCGATGCCATTCGCAAAGCTTCCGAAGCGGCGCGCAAGAGCATGATTGAGGTTACCATGGTGGGTTCCACCATCCCCCACGAAATCGAGATGAACTACGGCGCCGCCAAAGTCAGAATGAAACCCGCTTCCGAAGGTACCGGCGTTGTGGCCGGCGGCGCGGTCAGACCCATTCTGGAACTGGCGGGCGTGAGAGACGTCCTGGCCAAGAGCCTGGGATCTCCCAACGCCATCAACACCGCCAAGGCGGCTATGAGATGCCTTACCGGACTCAGAAAGGCGGAGGAAGTCTGCCGTCTGAGAGGTATGGAACTTAACGAGCTGGTTCCTTGGATGGTCAAGAAGCAGGCGGACGAGGCGGCGGAGGCCGTCGTCGAAGAAGCGAAACCCGCCGAATAACTACGGATAACGAGGCAAAAAAATGCTGAAAATAACACTTAAAAAGAGCGTTATCGGATACAACAAGAAGCAGGCGGCTACCGCGAAGGCGCTGGGTCTGGGCAAGATCGGTTCTTCCGTTCTGCAGCCCGAAAACGACGCCATTCTCGGTATGGTCCACAAGATCAGCCACCTTCTCGATGTCGAGAAAGTATCCGACGAGGAGGCCAAATAATGCAGTTACATGATTTGAAGCCCGCCCCCGGCGCCAACCACCGCTCCAAGAGAGTGGGCCGCGGCATCGGTTCCGGCAACGGCAAAACCGCCGGCAAGGGCTACAAGGGTCAGAAGGCCAGATCCGGCGCCACCCCGAGACTCGGTTTTGAAGGCGGACAGACCCCTCTCTACCGCAGACTTCCTCAGAAACCCGGATTCAGAAGCCTGACCAAGAAGAACTACGTTCTGGTATCGGTGGGCGAGCTTGACGCTTTCGACGCCGGCACCGTCGTCACTCCCGAACTCCTTGTGGAGGAAGGCTTCGCCAAGAAGATTAAAGACGGCGTTAAGGTTTTGGGCGACGGCGAAATTACCAAAGCCCTTACGGTTAAGGCCAACAAGTTCAGCACCTCCGCGGCGGAAAAGATCACCGCTGCCGGCGGTACGGTGGAGGTAATATAACATGTTAGCGTCCTTGATGGCGGCCATGAAAGTTCCGGATCTGAAAAAGAGGATTACTTTCCTCTTCGGAATGCTCATCGTCTACGTCATCGGTCTTCACATTCCCGTTCCGGGTGTGGACACCGAGGTTCTGAGACAGAGACTCAGCAACGGATCCGACTTGCTTGCGCTTTTCGATGTTTTCACCGGCGGCGCGTTCAAGAAGTACGCGATTTTCGCGATGGGTATTATGCCCTACATTAACGCTTCGATTATTATGCAGCTCCTTACCATGGCCGTTCCTCAATTGGAAGCTATGCAGAAGGAAGGGGCTGCGGGCCAGAAGCGGATCAGACTCTACACCAAGTGGCTCACCGGCGTTCTGGCGTTCTTCTCCGCTTTCGGCGTCACCAAGTGGCTCCAGAGCGTGGGCGCCGTGAACCAGGGCCTGGGCGTTATGAACATCGTGTTCATGTCCCTCATCTTGGTTGCGGGTACCGCTTTCCTCATGTGGATGGGTGAGCAGATTACCGAGCACGGCATCGGCAACGGTATTTCCATCGTGATTTTCGCCGGTATCGTGGCCACGCTCCCGTCCCAGATTTTCCAGACAATCCAGCTGGAATGGCTTACCAACCGCAACTACGTGGGCGTTATCATTTTCGCGCTCCTGTTCATCGCCACCATCGTTTTCATGGTAGCCGTGACTCAGGCCGTGAGAAAGATTCCCATTCAGCACGTAAAGAGAGTGGTGGGCAACAAGATGGTGGGAGGCAACTCCTCCTATCTGCCGCTGAAGGTTAACTCCGCCGGCGTTATCCCCATCATCTTCGCGGTTTCCATCATGTACTTCCCCATGACGGTTGCCAACTTCCTCTCTCCGGGCAACTCCGAGAGCTGGATAAGCAAGTTCGCCACATTCGTGGCTCCGGGTCAGTCCTGGTTCGGATCGCTGCTTTACGCGGTTCTGATTATCTTCTTCACCTACTTCTACACCGCGGTTTCCTTCAACGTGAAGGACGTGTCCGAGAACCTGAAGAAGTACGGAAGTTTTATTCCGGGTATCAGACCGGGCAAGCCCACCCAGGAATACCTTGACAAGGTTCTCACCAGAATCACCTTGGCGGGCGCTATCTTCCTCGCCATCGTGGCTCTTCTGCAGTACTACGTACCGATGCTGACCAACATCAGAACATTTACCCTTATCGGCGGTACTTCCCTTCTGATCGTTGTGGGTGTTTCCCTTGATACGATGCAGGCCATCGAGTCTCACCTGCTGATGAGACACTACGAGGGCTTCATCAAGAAGTAAGACATAACAGGTATGCCCCTTTTCGGGGCATACCTTGTGCTGTGTAAAGGCAAGTTATGAGAATCGTTTTATTCGGACCTCCCGGCTCGGGAAAAGGAACGCAGGCCGAAAAGATTATGTTCCTTTACAAGGCCGAGCATATTTCCACCGGCGACGCCCTGAGACAGGCAATCGCCAAGGGAGAGGGACTGGGCGCCGAACTGAAGCGGCATCTCGAAAAGGGCGAATTGGCCCCCGATGAACTGGTCATCGGCATCGTGGCGGAGAAACTGGCGGAGATAGGATACGAAAACTATATCCTTGACGGTTTCCCCCGGACAGTGGAGCAGGCCAAGGCCCTGGATAAGATTTTGAGCGAGGCGGGCAAGCCCCTTGAGACCGTTGTTGATTTTGAAGTGAGTCTCGACGCGCTGGAGAGCAGGATTTGCTCCCGCAGAGTTTGCCCCGCCTGCAACGAAGTTTACAACGTCAACGTTAAGCCCCCAAAAGAAGAGGGCGTCTGCGACAAATGCGGCGCCGGGCTGATTCAGAGGGCCGACGACAACCGCGAATCCCTTAAAAAACGGTTGGAAGCCTATGAGGTGTTGACAAAACCGGTGCTTTTGTATTATAATAGTACGAGCGCGTCGGTTGTAAAGGTCGACGCCTCCGGCAGCGCCGATGAGGTATTCGCCCAGTTGCGGAAAAAATTGGGGCTGTGACGGAATGATTAAAAAGAAAAAAGCATCCGAAATCGAAAAAATGCGCGTGGCGGGAGCCGTCGTGGGCAATTGCCTGCGTGAGCTTGCCGCGTGGATCGAGCCCGGAAAAACCACCACTCTGGAGATGGACAAGAAGGCGGACGAGCTTGTGAGAAGCTACGGCGCCGTACCGTCCTTCAAGAATTACAACGGGTATCCCAACTCCGTCTGCATCGCCGTAAACGAGGAAGTCGTTCACGGCATTCCCGGCGGAAGAGTGTTGATGCCCGGCGATGTGGTGGGTATAGATCTGGGCGCGATTGTTGACGGATGGCACGGTGACAGCGCGATCACGGTACTTGTGGATGATTGCGGCTCAAATGAGGCGAGGAAACTCCTCCAGGTCACCCGGGACGCTTTATACAAGGGCATAGAACAAGCCAGACCCGGAAAGCGTCTCTCGGATATCGGACATGCCGTACAGGAGTATGTCGAAGACGCCGGTTTCTCGGTGGTCCGCGATTTGGTGGGTCACGGAATCGGCAGGAATATGCACGAGGAGCCCTACGTGCCCAACGACGGCCGCCCCGGCAAGGGCATTCGGCTGGAGGAGGGCATGGTGCTTGCCATAGAACCCATGGTTAATATCGGCGGGTACGAGGTGGAGACCCTCGCTGACGGATGGACCGTCGTAACGGCGGACGGATCGCTTTCGGCTCACTTCGAGCACACGGTGGCGATTCGCCGTGACGGCCCGGATATTCTGACGTTGCCCAAGTCGAAGGAGGCTTAATCGGGTTATGGCGAAAGAAAAAGCTATCGAAGTGGAAGGCCGCATTGTGGAATCTCTCCCGAACGCAGTGTTCAAGGTGGAGCTTCCCAACGGTCACACGGTGCTGGGACACGTATCGGGAAAAATCAGGATGCACTTCATCAAGATTTTGCCCGGCGATCGAGTAAAAATCGAACTCAGCCCCTATGACCTTACCCGCGGCAGAATCACATATCGTTATAAGTGATGTCGCAACCGCGGCCGAATCTTAAGAGTCCATGGAAGGAATCGTATGAATCGAATTGCGGCATCAGCAGACAATGAGGTAAAAACATCAAATGAAGGTTCGAGCTTCAGTAAAACCTATGTGCGATAAGTGCAAGGTTATCAAACGGAAGGGTGTTGTTCGCGTCATTTGCAAGCAGTACCCCAAGCACAAACAGCGCCAGGGCTGAGTCTTGGCAGCGTGCTATTCATTCGGAGGATAAATTAACTTGGCAAGAATTGCAGGTGTAGATCTCCCCAGAGATAAGAAAATCGAATACGCGCTCACCTATATCTTCGGTATAGGTCTTACCAGCGCGAAGAAGATTGTGGCCGAGGCCCAGATCGATCCGACCACCAGAGTCCGCGACCTGGCCGAGACCGAAATCTCCAAGCTGAGATCGGTTATCGAAAACAATTACAACGTCGAGGGCGACCTCAGACGTGAGTTGGCAATGAGCATCAGACGTCTCATCGAGATCGGTTCCTACCGCGGTATGAGACACAGAAGAGGTTTGCCTTGCCGCGGTCAGCGGACCAAGACGAACGCTCGTATGCGCAAGGGTCCCAAGAGAACCGTCAGCGCAAAGCGCAAGAAATAAGGAGGTTCTTTAAGTGGTCAGAAAAACAACAACCCGCGTTAAGGCGAAAGAAAAAAGAAACGTGCAGCAGGGTGTGGTTCACATTCGCAGCACTTTCAACAACACCATAATCTCGATATCCGACATGACCGGCGGCGTCATTTCTTGGGCCAGTGCCGGCACAGTGGGATTCAAGGGAACGAAGAAGGGCACTCCCTACGCTGCCCAGCTGGCTTCCGAAAAGGCCGCCAGAGCGGCTATGGAACACGGCCTGAAGAAGGTTGACGTGTTCGTGAAGGGTCCCGGCAGCGGTCGGGAAACCGCCATTCGTTCTTTGCAGACGGTGGGTCTTGAAGTCAACATCATCAAGGACTGCACCGCCGTTCCTCATAACGGCTGCAGACCTCCCAAGCGCCGCCGCGTTTAATTTGAGATTTTAGGAGATTATATAATATGGCAAATGAGGGAAATCCGGTTTGCAAGAGATGCAGACGCGAGGGCGTAAAGCTCTTCCTTAAGGGTGACAAGTGCTATTCCCGCAAGTGCCCGGCCGAAACCAGAGCGTTTCCTCCCGGCCAGCACGGTCACAACATGCAGCGGAAGCTCTCCGACTACGGAACTCAGCTTCGCGAGAAGCAGAAGATGCGCAGAATCTACGGTGTTCTGGAGCGTCAGTTCAGAAATTACATGAAAGAAGCCACCCGCAGACAGGGCGTAACGGGCGACACGCTCCTTATGCTTCTGGAGTGCCGGTTGGATAATATCGTTTACAGACTCTCCTTGGCCTCTTCCAGAGCTCAGGCGAGACAGTTTGTGAACCACGGCCACATTTTGGTCAACGGCAAGCGCGTCGACATTCCGTCCTATCAGGTTAAGGCGGGCGACGTTATTACGGTTAAGGACGATTCCAAGAAGATGGCTCCCATGGCGGAGGCCGTCAAGAGCTCCGCGGGCAGAACTCTCCCCGCTTGGCTGGGTTTCGACGCCGAAGCGTTCAAGGGTGAGGTTCTCGCCATGCCCAAGCGCGACGAAATCGACACCGACGTTCAGGAATCTCTGATCGTTGAGTACTATTCGCGATAATATGGGAGGTGTCATGGTTACTGACGCATCTATTCCGCGCATCAAAACACTTGAGACGGGTACCGACTACGGTAAGTTTGTTGTCGAGCCTTTGGTTGCCGGTTTCGGCTCCACCGTTGGCAACGCCCTGAGACGTGTTCTGCTTTCGTCCATTCCGGGAGCCGCCGTCACATCCATCAAGATCGACGGTGTTCTCCACCAGTTCTCCTCCATCGAGGGCGTGAAAGAGGATGTCACGGAACTTATCCTGAACCTCCGCAACCTCTTCGTGAAGGTTAACTCCGGGGCGAACGGCACGTACACCATCAGTCTCAACGTCACCGGACCCGGCGAGGTTACCGGTGCCGACATCGTGGCTCCGGCTGAGGTTGAAATCGCCAACCCGGACGTCCACATCGCTATGCTCAGCGACGAGTCCGCGAAACTCGTGGCGGAAATGACCGTGGAAGTAGGCAAGGGATACGTTTTGCCGGACGAACAGAAGAACATTCCGGACGTTATCGGCATCATTCCCATGGCTTCCGTGTTTACACCCATCCGCAAGGTCAACTATTCGGTGGAGCCCACCAGAGTGGGTCACGACACCAATTTCGACCGCCTTCTCATTGAGGTTACCACCAACGGTACCATCGCTCCGGACACCGCTCTGAGCGCGGCCGCCAAGATTCTTACGGATCAGCTGAAGCTCTTCGTGAACTTCGCCGATACCGAAGGTGAGGCCGTCTCCGACACCGCCGGCGCGGGTTCCGCTCAGTCCGGCGGCGGCAACGATACCCGCATAGAGGATCTCAACTTCTCCGTGCGCACGTACAACTGCCTCAAGAACGCCGAGATTCTCACACTCTCTCAGCTCATTACCTGCTGTGCCGTCGATTTGATGGAAATCAAGAACTTCGGCGCCAAGTCCCTGAAAGAGGTGAACGAGAAGCTCGCCGGAATGGGTCTTTCTCTGAGAAGCGACGACAAGAACGCCGGCAAGGCCGACGCTTAACTAACACAACCGACAGGTTGATGAAATACACTAAGGGTAGGATTAAATAATGCGACATCGTGTTAGCGGCAGAAAACTCAGTCTGCCTACCGATCAGAGAATGGCGATGCTCAAGTCCATTGCCAGATCGGTTATCATGGAAGAATCCGTCGAAACTACCGAACCCAGAGCGAAAGAGGCGAGAGTTTTGGTCGAAAAGCTCATCACTCTCACCAAGCAGGATACCGTTTTCGCCAGACGCGAAGCGAGAAAAATGCTCACTCCTCCGCGGATGACCGCCGAGATCAAGGCCGCCCAGGGCGCCAGACTCAAAGCTCTCCGCGCCGAGAGAATCGCTCAGGACCCGGTAAAGAGACTTTTCGATGTTGTGGGACCGAAGTTTGCGGACAAGCAGAGCGGTTTCACCAGAATCATCAAAATCGGACTTCGCCGCGGAGACGCCGCGGAAGTCGTGAAGCTCGAGCTTGCGATCGATTAGTTCCGATTGCGCCGACGAGGCGCGAAACATCAAGGTGGTCGTCAGCTACGACGGCACCGACTACTTCGGCTTTCAGTATCAGCCGAAGGTTCCGACCGTCGAGGGAGAACTCAGGAAAGCTCTCTCGAAGGTTCTGAAGGAAAATGCGCCGCTTTGGGGCGCGGGCCGCACGGACGCGGGAGTACATGCCCTCGGGCAGGTGATAAACTTCCGCACCCACTGCGCCGTCCCCGTCGAAAAGCTTTGCATAGCACTTAACCGTCATCTTCCGCCGTCCGTCAGGGCGACGGGAGCCGACGAGGTAAGTTCCGATTTCAACGCCCGGCACAGTGCCGTCTCCAGGCATTACCGCTACGATATAGTGAACGCGCCGGTGTGCGACGCCATAACGGGACGGTTCGCATGGCACGTCAAGAGCCCCCTGAATGTGACCGTCATGGGCGACGCGGCGAGAAAGCTTATCGGTGTACACGACTTCACTTCCTTCTCCTCCGCTTCGGAGGACGAGGGTTGCATGATAAGGCGTGTGGACGAAATCGGAATTAGGGAAGCGGGCAATCACATCTTCGTGGACGTGTGGGCAAACGCCTTTTTACGGTCCATGGTCCGCAAGATTGTGGGAACGCTTTTTGAGGCGGGGATCGGCAGACGAACCCCGGAAGAAGTAGCCGCGATGCTTAAAGCCGCGGACAGAAAATGTACGGATAAACTCGCTCCGGCCAACGGGCTTTGCCTTTGGGAGGTGCGATATTCGGAAAAGGATGTATAATATGGGAACATATTTCGCAAAACGCGATGACATCGTGAGAAAGTGGTATGTTATCGATGCCGCCGGCAAGCCCATGGGCAGAGTGGCGGTTGAGGCCGCGAAGCTCCTTCGGGGCAAGCATAAACCCACATTCACCCCGCATATGGATTGCGGCGATCACGTTATCATCGTCAACGTTGATAAGGTTGTAATGACCGGCAACAACAAGGCTTCCGAGCCTATTTACAGACACTCCGGTTATCCCGGCGGTCTGAAGAGCGTCACCAGAGGCAAGTTCTTCGAAGTCGCTCCGGTCAGAATGATGACAAAGGTTGTCAGAGGAATGGTTCCTCACAACAAACTCGGCGATGCCATTATCAAGAAACTCAGAGTTTATGCCGGACCCGAGCATAACCAGCAGGCCCAGAAGCCCGAAGAGTTTAAGTTTTAACGGCTTTACGGAGGATTAATTTTGGAACAGGTAAGATACTACGGTACAGGTCACAGAAAAAACGCGACCGCTAAAGTATGGCTCACCCCCGGTGAGGGCAACATCACCATCAACGGCGTGCCTATGCCCAAGTACGTCGGCAGAAAGGCTCTCGAGCTTCTCATCCAGCAGCCCTTCGAAGCCGTCAACGCCGTGGGTAAGTACGACGTTATCGCCAAGTGCATCGGCGGCGGTATCGCCGGTCAGGCCGGCGCCGTCAGACACGGCATCAGCGTCGCCCTCCTCGAGGCGGGCGCCGATATGAGAACCCCGCTCCGCAGACAGGGCTTCCTCACCAGAGACCCCAGAGTCAAAGAACGGAAAAAATACGGCCGCAAACGCGCTCGCAGAGGATTTCAGTTCAGCAAGCGCTGATATTTCTTCGATTCGGAGAATTATCTTTGCAAATACGATTACGGCGTGTCCTCGGGCACGCCGTTTTTCGCGTGTTTGCGGAGCAAACTCGCGAGAGAGGATTCCGGTTCTCCAAGCGCTGATTCTTGGATGGTTTCGGTTTCCTTTCCGTTTTTATCGGAGGGGCTTCCGGTTCTCGAAGCGCCGATATTCGGTCTATACAATTCAACACAAAACGGTGTGCCTTCGGGCGCGCCGTTTTTGTGCGTATTCGTTTGGCAACCGTTTACATCATAAATATAACTG